>Ga0123357_10000929_pt1 | contig 29789 bp, 18 predicted proteins | sample TergutEmb28metaG_FD_89873 | JGI IMG/M metagenome (GOLD analysis project Ga0123357, IMG submission 89873) | Embiratermes neotenicus P4 segment gut microbial communities from Petit-Saut dam, French Guiana - Emb289 P4 | ecosystem: Host-associated > Arthropoda: Insects > Digestive system > Gut ...
CAACTACATGTTTCGGCCTTTTCTGGCCATCTTCAGGTTGTCTTGAGAGAACAAACTTAAAATCCTACTATATGTATTGCGCGCGCACGTGGTGTAGAGATCTCTACATTACGGGGTTTATCATGTACAAATTTAAAGTTAAGTTAATGTTAGTTTTGATGAGAGCTCGCCGGCTACTACGACCCACTGAGCTGGCGAGCTCTCATCCAAACTAACATTAACTTAACTTTAAATTTGTACATGATAAACCCCGTAATGTAGCGATCTCTACACCACGTGTGCGCACAATACATATAGTAGGATTTTAAGTTTGTTCTCTCAAGACAACCTGAAGATGGCCAGAAAAGGCCGAAACATGTAGTTGCTTAATATAGTCATTAAGTACACCTATGTGACACAGTTGTGTTCGACTGCACACCGATCCAAGTTTAAAAACATCAGTAAATATTTTTTTATGTATATGTACACAAAGATCAGGGGCATATTGAACTTTACCTGCTGTTAATGTTAAAATGGACGGTAAATTACATAGTCTTGCCATAAGATCTTTTACAAGGATTTTGTGACCTAGAAGGAAAATGAAACAGAACATACACTTTTTGAGCCAAATAATTTATTAGCAATAGTTTTAAGTTTTTATTTATAATAATGTGACTGAAAATGGCTGCCCTCTGCCCTGACGCAAGCCTTGAGTTGCTCCAGCCACTCTGCTGTTGTGGCACACCATCTCCAGGGGGATTGTGCTGCTGCTCTCACGAGGGATCTCTTCAGGCTATCCAGGTTGTTGTGGCGCTTTCAGCAAGCCATGTCCTCCAAAACTGCCCACAGTTTATAGTCCAGGGGGTTGAGGTCTGGACTCCCCAAGAGCCAATCCTCGGTGTGGATAAATGCTGGAACGTTCCTCCGCAGCCACTCCTGAGTCGTCTTGGCCATGTGGACAGGAGCTGAGTCCTGCTGGAAGACCCATTTCTGACCACTGAAGACATCTGTGTTAAGAGGTTTCACAACTCCTTGTAGCACAACCTCTTGATACACTTGGGAACCAGTTTTCACACCTTACTTGCAAAAATGAAAGGGTGTCACCCCCTGATGGGACATCCCCCCCAACCAAACCATGACATATGAAGGGTGATGGCTTCCTGCACCCTCAGAACGCACCTCAAGGGACTTTTGAGCATAAATCTTGTTGCACTGGTTGTTTCTCGTCCATGAAGAGGATGTTTTCATGTCCGTTCTCAGCATGCCACTGGAGGAGACGCTTTGCTCTTGTCTGTGGGATCTCCTTCAAGGCAGGAGGAAAGAGGTGTCCCTTTGAGCTGAGGTGTGCTCTCGTGTAGATCATCCCTGATGAGGCACGACTTGATTGGGTCGATATGTTCAGCTTTTGGGAAATGATCTGTTTCCATAGTGGATTTCGGCGAATCCGCACCCATACAGTTTTGATAGCGGCTTCAGCCCTAACACTTTCAGGCGTCCTGAACGAGCCCTGTCTTCAACCCTCCAGAGTTCCTTATGATGTTTAATTGCCCGATAAATGAACATTTGTGAAATTTTCAATGGTTTTCAGATTTTTAAAATTTGAGAATGGGATTTTCCACAATTGGGAAGGGCAATCACAGCCACATGGTTTTACTTGACACCCCACTCTATATGTGGATGCTGTGATAGACGAGAGCAAACTGTCTTGGCACAAGTACCTGAAGGTACAATAGTCCGAAAACAGCCATCCTTACAACCCTCCTGCCTCATCTCCAGCTTAGTACAACATGAAAGTTGTAACAGAACTTATGGCAGGACTATGTAAAGTTGTGGGCGCCTGTGGTTTGGATTAATCAGACTCAAGAAAGGGACATTCAGTAGACTCTTTTGAACATAGTGAATCTTTGGATTCCATAAACTGGGGACTTTCGTGACTAACTTGTGCAGCTGTTAGCTTCCCACAAACTGCTGCGACATAGTTAGTATGTGCCATTGTATTTGTTGTTGAGACTTTATTTTTAAAACTGTTGCAGAAATTCTGCTGCCAAATATACTGCAAGAAGAGATACCCAGTGCAGGTAACATCAGTAACAGTATCAGTAGTACAAACCCATCTGTATCAGCTGATAATGTGGTCCCTGCTAAAGTCACAAAAAATCAAGGCAGCCATAATGCTGGTGTTGAAAGCAACCACTTGAAGGTTGCAGCAAAGGAAGAGGTTGTTGGTGAAAACTCCTCTGATGCATTTGCATTTGTAACGGAGATGAAGATTCAGATGAGCCAGCCACAGAATGCAGCATCACCACCTCATGTCGAGCTCTTTAGTGTCAGCAGCAATAAACATTCAGGTGAACACGGGAAGGGAAATGGACGAGGAATTCGTAGATCCCAACAGTCAAAAAATGGAGATGTCACGGATAATTCTGCGAAAACCCGACATTCTTCACAATCCCAGGCATTGGACACTGCATCTTCACCAGCTGTACAGGGTGCCTTATTGAATATGAACAATGTAAACGCCAAACCCCGTGGTTATGCACAGGCTGTTAAGAGATCAGGAACTTCAAATAGTAGTGTAGTTACCAAATCTCCTGCACAGTCACAAGTTATTCCAGTGAAAACAACTTCAACAAGTGGCTCGCCTTCAAATTCCAATTCCCAGAAATTTTAACTTGGCTGAGGATGAAAATTTTGTTACAGGGCACATGAATACAGGTCAGCACAAACGTATTACTAGGGACCTGGTGGTGAAAGTGCACAACCATATTACTTTCACATTGTATTGTTGGCTAATGCTAAGACATAGCAGTGCCAGCACTAGGTCTATTTAAAAATGATATGGGTGTCATGTTTAGATCGTAAGTATAATAATTTTCAGTGTTGAGCAATATTTTCATACCATCATTGGATATTGTCTTGGTATGTGTGTGGTGGTGTTCATGATGATGAAGAACATTATTTTATTATTATTGTATTATTATTATTATTATTATTGTGTTAATATAATTTAGAAGCCAAAGACTGCCATGTTTTGTTATGAGACAACACAAGTTATTGGGAGGAAGGGAAAAGGGTGTACCTGTTGCGAATACGATAGTTTCGCTGCTAAAGTATGTTTATGTTTCATCCTTTGTTTCACTGTGAAGGCAGTAACAAAAATTGTTTATTTATTTAAAAACAATCATTACTAACAGAACTGAGACAGGGTTCTTAAAAACAGGTACAGTGAAATTTCAGCATAACACACACATTTGTTGGCTGTCAAGTCTTACTCCTTCTGATGGAATTTCAGGGCAGTGAAAGGTGATACAGAAATAAAAAGTGTTATTAGCTTTCAGCAGAATATTAACTATACATGACAAAGCCTGTAGGCAGAGTTGTATGACTGTACTGTCTGTGACAGACACCAAATGCACTGTTTTCCTTGAGCTCCACTGTTCTTCTTTGGAGTCATTAATTTACCTCATTTTTGTCTTAATTTTGTATACATGCAAACTCTGAGTTACGCTGTTGTGATATAATTCTGTTAACAAGTGGGAGGAATTCCTTCATTTCACATCATTGTGTATCCTTTGTTATGTGGTTTTGAATTTGATTGCTTCAAACTCTGGTCTGTATGTGCCCCCTGTTTACTGTATTACAAACTACCATTAACCCTTTAACGCCGAACGGCCACGAAAGTGGCCACGTAGTGGGCCCTTTAAATAGCCGAACAGCCACTAAATTGACAGTGCAGTGAGCCCTTTAAATAGCCGAATGGCCAATCAATTCCGGCGTCAAAGGGTTAAAAGTGTGACTGTAGTTGATACCATAAAGTCTGTAATAAGTGGAACAGTGGCAAAAAGCAAAGCTTGGATTGTGTTCAAATAAAATACTGTTGTGTGGGCTGTAAAATGTTTTTATTGCTTGACATACAATTCATGTTGAGTAAAAACTGCACAACCTACTGATTTCATATTCCATGGGATGTTTTTACTTTATTTTTTCAGGATCAATGCAGGCTAGACACTAGCATGAGAAACACTCTGTTGGTCTATATCGTTTTGTCAGTACTATTATTTGAGTTAGGTTTGTAAGTCCAAAACATTGTGTTTAGGAACACATCCCACTTTCATAACACAGAATTAATGTATGTGGACATGCATCTCCACTGTAATTTCAATCCACATCACAGTTTCTAGGAACACATCACAGACATAAATTGGAGTGTTCCTATATGAAATTATAAAATGTTATGCTGAAAATTCAGAAAGGAAAATTGTACAATATTACTGTAATTTTTGTGCCAAAGAAGTTTTCAGTAGTTGATGCTGACAGCTGAATTGAAGTCCTTGATTGGAGGGAATATACACACTTAACTGTTACATACTCTGTCTCCTTCAGGCTAACTGTTTCAGCTCACATAATGCAGAGATATAGGTAGCTTTGTTCATCTGAAGTTAATGAGAATCAGATTACTGGAAATGTCCATTTGGATCTCCCAGACTGAGAAATGTAAAGAAAGTATTGTAGAAAGACTGGACTTCCCCATGTGCATTTCATTTGACAGTACCTGTAATTACGAAATAAAGAAGATAACTGTGGAATGGTTTCTTTGATAGAACATATGACATAACATGTTTTCTCTCTTTTTTGTGTGTATGTAAGATAAGAACATCACATTATTATTGCTAGTAAGGGATGGGAGATGAAGGAAGGAAAATTCAAAATTGTGACAAAATAGAAAACCTATTCTTGGGGAGTCAGAAGAAGTCACCCTCATTCTGTCTTAGACTTACACTTTTGCAGTATTTTCATGTGCACTCATGAATGTTTATGTGAGTCCTGGAACCCAGAGACCTTAAGTGTAAGTAAACACCATGAAAAACAAAAATTGTACCTCAAATTACAATACAGACGTACATGTACACTTGTATAGTAATAAAGTTACAATGACATTTATATGATCAGGGGGCAAGTGGAAAGGTATACTCCAAATGCATTCTCTGCAATTTTATGTATATCATTGTTTATTTATTGCTGATACAAATCTTGCAGGGGGCACAACATTGAATTTTTCTTTGTATCATTGTGTAGTCTCATTGATTTAAACTGTGTATGGGATAGCTCTCTTTTGAAGTCTTGTACTTCAGTAATTTCATATTACTGCTTGGTCACCATGTCCTGCTATCATTCCTACAGTCTAACATATAAATGGGCACTGAATATTATAAATTTATTCATACATGTTACTTCTCAAGGAACTTAATTTTCTTTTAATGACTTACGTATAATATTGGTGTCATAACTTTCCTTCTATATTATAAATGTATATTTCCTCCAACAGAAAAATGATTGCCACCAGTCCAATTCAATTGTTTGCTGAGCTACTGACATTACATAATGAAGTTATTATTTCCCTTACATTTCATTAAATATTCAACATATCAGAATATGTTCCAAGTAAGTGTTTTAGACATTGAGGACTGTATTTTGTTATGTATAAACATTTGGTTCTAAGAAAACTCATAGTTTGATTTTAAGCTTTCTCTAAAACAGTGTTTATATTTGACATGTTACATATACCCTAGTGTATTGACCTTCTGCACCACCACCTAATTTTTTTTCCCAATTCATTGATTTGCCTGCTGTATTGTCATTCCTCTCCCTCCTTTCATTTCCATTTTTCCATCTGCTAAAGACAGGCTGGGGAAGTGCTCTTTACAACATGCTGTTACTGGAGAACAGCAAGGAAAAATATCAGCCACACTGTATACTATGTTATTGCTACATCTTTCACAGCGTGTGCATATTTTGTGAGTATAAGCAACATATATACATACAATGACTTACACAATTGTATATGGTGTGAAAATTGACACTTGTCAAGAAAAGATGTATTGAAGCCATATGATTAGCACTGCAACCTGTCAGACACTGGGAATAAATGCATCCTCTGTGAACACAGACACACATCTTAGTAATTGACCAACTTAATGCACAAATTCTTGTTTTATAATACGTTTATTATATTCCTCTACATGTTTCGAGCACTATGTGCTCATCATCAGGAAGTCAAAATTGTATTATAGAGCATCTGGTATCACACCTGTAGGTGGTCGCCCTGTGGCCACCTACAGGTGTGATGATACCAGATGCTGTATAATACAATTTTGACCTCATGATGAGCACAGCAGTGTTCGAAACATGTAGAGGAATATAATAAACTTACTATAAAACAAGAATTTGTGCATTAAGTTGGTCAGTTACTAAGATTATACTGAGATGCACGGTCAGCAAAATATAAAAAAAAGACGGACACATGTAACTGGATTTTATACACAATTGTAAAATGACAACATTTAGTGTAGACAACCAGTACAAACGTTCATTGAAGTCTGTGAACTAACAATGTCCTGTGCAGAGCACTCATAAAATGACTGATATGCTACTTACAACCATACATACAGTGGCTCATGAGCTGTTTTCTCTATATTGCAAATCTTCCTGAAATATTACATTCATGGTACACTGAGCTTAGAAAGATCCTAACACATTTTTTTAAAATATCACAATAAATATGAAACATATAGAATGGAGCAACTCCTCAACATCTGCCCTGTTTGAGCTGTTTTGGTCATTTGTACAAGGGTTATCCAACAATTAAAGATACAAAACTGGTTTAGAGTTCCAACTGTGAAGTTTTAAACCATCCCGCTCACAGCCCAGACTTTGGCGCCAACATTTTCCATTTGTCTTCGTATTTAAAGAAACTTCTGGCAGCCAGAAGTTTCATTAAGAGAGATGAAAAATGAAGATACTACGTGGTTGTGTGTGCAGGCGGCGGAATTCTATGATGTCGGAATACAAAAACTCATACCCAGGCTAAACAAATGCCTTGACAAAGATAATGATTATGTTTAAAAATAGCTAAAGGTATGTGTTAAAGAGATTTTTCACCTGATTTGTATAATAAATATTTTAAACACATTTTATTGCATTTGTATCTTTACTTTCTGGATGTCCAACGTAGCTCAGTTTAAGATATGAACTAAGCATGGTAATAAAACTGGACAACAATAAAGGTAAGGTCCCTGTGCAGGCCATGAAGGCATATGGGGGAGTGGATATATAGCTCCACCCATTCTTAACTTTGCTGCATGATGGTGGTGAGTGGTCAGATTCACACCCTGGCCACTTCACACCTGGGGACATGGTCCCTAGTACCCACTGAATTGGAGGCTGGGTGGGCACCAGAGCCACTGTGAACACTGCAGAAATATATCCTGTCCCTGCTGCAGATCAAACTACAATTCTTCAGTTGCCAGCTCATAGCCTATTTACTACATATACCAACTATGCCATGCCATCCCCCTGGACTAGAAATGCTTTTTTCTCTTTCTGTTTAGCTGTTGCGGTGAGTAGTCTGTCCTGCAGTACTGCTACAGCTAAGTTATCAGTTTGTTACCTGATGAAGAGATGAACTTACCACCTTCCGCTTACCAAGTCAAATATGCATGTTATTTATTATATGCCATTGTCATTCAACAATAGAAAGAAGGTATGAATTACATAATCAGTCCAATGCAAAACTTTACATCTGCAAGTTATTTGGAGCTCCTTCACTGATGAAATGACAATTGCTGATTGTATGCTTTTATGACATTTCAGAGGAATACGTGATTTTGATTACTACTATTGCTGGCATGTCATATTGCAACATACATGAAAAAGAATTTAAAAAAAAAGTATCTTCGAGATAAATCCCACCATGTAAAATGTTTGCCCATGATTTAAGGTAACTGAATGCTGATGTAACTGAAAACTGTCTCATTTTAATACAAAAGGTAGTTAGGTAGTTTCACTCAGATTTGAGTCAAATCTTGGAAGAGTGGTTTTCATCTCCTATGAAGGCATCTATCGATGTATCTACCTTTTCTTTCTCTTGGTTAAACAACTTTTTCCCTTTCACTGTGTTTCATCTTCATCTGTTAAGTACGTTTGTAACTCATGTTTTATCCAATTCATTTTTATCCAATTTATTCTTCCACTTTGAAAATATTAATGCTGTAGGTTCAAGCCTTCTAGGATGTTACAGCATGTCAGTAGATGAATAGTTTCTGACATTTTGAAAGGTAACAGTGTCTTCATCTTCAGAGTCAAGCAATCTTGGATGAGTCTTTGAAATATCAGGAAGTATTTACCCAGTGATACAACATAACATTCCAGAGGGCTTGAATCTTCAGCAACACTGTTGTGAGGAAGTAATATCTCACATTGCTAATGCTCTCTTTATATATGCTTACTTAATTTAATAATCATTAACCAAGAAAGTGTTTGAGCATTACAATTTTGTTTCATTCCTGTTTATCCATTCTTACCTCTCACTATGAAAATGTTAATCTCCATCTTGTATTCATATAAGTTAACTTAATTATGTCACGCAACTGTACTAGTATTACTGTGACCTGTTTCATTTTTTGATTTATGTTTTAAACGAGTTTCTCAGATAATCATGCACTTACATCCAATATTGTACAGAAATTTTAAGAGGAAGTCACTGGGCATTAAACAATGAAAGGAAAATGGAACAAAAAGAAAGTTTTCCTCATTACACCCAAAACTTTGGTTTTATAAACAAGATTTAAGAACATTATATAATTATTACAGGCCTACAACATAGTATTTTCATAAAATATCCAAGCCAGGTCTATACAAAGTTAAAGTACGGGAACAAAATATGAGTAATACTGAACAGTATAATCACAGCACATGTTCTTAACACACTTTCATCAGTGAAACCTGAACTTAAAATCTGAGGCAACACAAGAATAAACACTGTATGTAAACTCAGCTAACAACAGAGGTCATGTATTCAAACTCTTCCTATCTGAAGATATAGGCATTAGACAATTCACAGTAAATCAATGGGATTGCTGGGCATACCAGTCACTTCCCAGATTGTGGCTGCTAATCTTCTGGACTGTTCCAGTACACATGATGAGGTGGCAAGGCCTAGATGGATACAGTACAACTCATAGCAATGGATTTTGCAAAGTGAGGTCTTGGGGAAGCACACTTCTGCCAGTTTCCTGCGAAAAGTCAATGAAATTTATTTTTTCTTCTCATACACTTGAAATCAGAAAAGCAACTGGGGCAAAACCAACCTCTTCTCCATTGTTTTAGATCAAAGATTGCAAACCAGAAAGGGTTTTGGATGTCACAATAATTTTAAAATATTTAAAATGATTGATCGTTTGTCGATTGGCAATTATGTGGTAATTTCCACTTCATTAATCAGTCAAGTGTTGGTGACTTCTATTTACAGCATGCTCAGGCATCAAATTGATGTGGTTGGATACAAATAGACATTTTCTAAGAAAATTACTTATTATTCCATAGGTACTTTCTTAGGTGTACGAAAAATTGCAAAAACGAATACTAGCTTTATCGTGTCTGTCCATCTGTCTGCATGGAACAACTTGGCTTCCACTGGATGGATTTTCATAAAATATATTTGAGTATTTTTCGAAAATCTGTCATGAAGATTCAAGTTTCATTAAAATTAGACAAGAATAAAGGGTACTTCACATGAAGACCTATATACATTTTTGATCATATCTCACTCAATTCTTCTTAGAATGAGAAATGTTTCACACAAAAGCTGTAGAGAAAATCAAAACACATTTTATGTTCAATAATTTTTTTCTGATGATCATGCCATTTAGCAGATAATGTTAAAAAACAATGTAGAGCAGGGCAGGACACAGATGACAATATAGCACATGCACATTGCATGCTGGATAACTAAGGCTACCAACACACATTCTCAGAATGTGTAATACTTATTGATTTTCCACTGCAACTATGGCTGCAGGAATGCACCTCATTGTTACGTTATATGAACATTGCCTGTCTTGTTGTGACACAGTATGTGCCAAACAATGTGTTGAAAAATAAGTAGGTGTGAAAACGCAAGATGCAAAGTTATTCAAAATAGTGTAATTGCTTCGCTGTGCATTCTCTGTATTCTTAAAGTGCCTTATAACTTATGAATTTTTCTAGTTATTTGTCACCCAAAAATGTTGGTGACTTGTGTTATAGGTGGTATATTGAACTTGTAGCCCCCCTCCCCCCAAAAATTTAAAGCAATTTGTTGTAACAAAACTTCTAACTATATGGTTTAACTTCAATGCACATTCTACTTTTGAGAGAACAGGCGAACCCTGTATACTTACTGGTAAAAATCTCCACAGAGGATTCCTGGCCGTGGAAAATTCTTCAAAGCTGCAGTTGGAAATACTGTGGGTTTCAATGGTGATGCCTAAAAATAAGTCAGTACTACATAAAATAGTAAATAAAAGCTATAAAGTTTTATAATTTGAATAAAGAGCATGTAATAACATTTTTACCACATTTCATTTCTTCCTCCATACATGTTGAAATTTTTCTTCCATCAATGGTCTTCGAATATTACCTTAGTCACTGAAAAAAGTTTGTACTGTATTATCATTGACTTTTGTGAATGCTGATTCCAGCCACTGTATAAGTGGTACCAAGCTTATGAAACATCCCATACTAATGTGTCCAATGAAGATAACCCCCTCTGTACAATGTCAATAATCTATCACTGAACACAATACTTAAAATATAAAACAGTTGACAAAAACAAAATAGTAATATAATATATGGCAGGTAGGTGACTGCCTCTTAATCATGTAATGATGGGATGGCAGTGATGTACTGGCAACTGTAAAACTGTTTCCAATCTCTAAATAGCGATACTGTAGTTACAATAAAGAACAGTGTAACTAAGGTCACTTAACAGTATCAATTACTCCACACTTAATGATCAGTATCGCCAAACAAAACAAATTTAATTTTGGTGTTGGCTTACCGAAGAATCCTCAAACCAGAGAAAATATGCATAATTAAATGTGGTGTCCTTCCACATAAGTGCTGTGTGGCCCTCTTGTAGATGGGTTCTGCTGAATTCAACCATTGCCCATATCTGAGGATTCAAGAATGTGCTGAATTTAGTATATTTCAGTGATCATCTAAACTTGGAATATATTACTCTAACTTCACCTTCATGCTCCACTTTCACAAGTGATATTCAGGATATACAACCCTACAGTGAACTGGGAGCATGCCCATCTATCTGTAGCAGCTCACCACTCAGCCGTACTTTGAACTGTGAGGATGCCCATCCACCTGTAGGAGCTCACCACTTGGCTGTAATCTACACAGTGAGGGTGACTACATTCTGTTGGCAATTTCATATCCTTTACATGTACTTTAAGCTTAGCTCATCCCATTTTCCTTCATCTGATACACTTAATAATGTCTGGCAATACAGATGGCTTCTTGAAACTAAAATTCCAACCTATGGCTTCAAAATAATAACTAATATTCAAATAATAACCTCATAAGTTGGATTTTTATTACTGCTTAGTATGTTCACCCCAGCTGTTTGGAAACAAGGTGCTGTGTTGCTTAATACACATGCATCTAGGAAAGGAAAAGCACCATGTGATGATTCCACAATAGTGTACAATTTGTGTGCATTATGATACAGATCTAAGCAATATATCCACAGAATGGATATATTTTTCTAAAAATTTATGAACATTAATATCCACAATGCTGCTGTTACTGGTGCACTTGTATATTGTAACAATGGACATACTGCATCAGGTAATGCACACTGGCATGTCAACAGCTTCTGATGCTCTTGGAAATGTTAACAAATTCAATTTCAGACACTGTAAACATGGAGCATTGGAGGATGTAGCTGCTATTTCTGAAATATTCTAGAATTCTCACCTTCTTTTTCGTGAGTGACGTTGTTTCTTCTGAAGTGAAGTCAAGGCTGGGAGCGGTGATACGGTGATTGAAGCGATCAATGTACAGAAAATGTACGAGGCCTGGAAATTCCTCCAGATACTTGTTGATGGTTAGGGAAGCTCTAGTGATCATCATTAAGGACAACACAATACGCATGAGGAAGCAAGCAAAGAAGGCAGTCAGTCTGCATAATTACAACATACCTCCACACTGTGTATCTCATTCACTGATTTGAATTCCCTGTGACACCAGTTATTTGCAATAGCTGCGATTCTTGAGTAAGAATCGTACTGATATATGTATGAGAGATGGCCCTTCATTACAAAAGGAACTGCTTGTGTGTGTTTACTACACTGGTGTGCTGAGTCATAGCCAGTTACTGTTTTGGGATTTCTGTTTTGAGGAAATGGCAATGAAAAGTCATCAAGTGGCAAATGTGGAAAAAGATCAAAACCATGGTAGTAAAAAAAAAAGTACAGATGGATGGAAGGAAGGAATTTGAAGAAAAGGTACTGGATTTGAAAAAAAAAGTCTGGAACATGACAGCAGGGAGTGTATGAAAGAGCCATTAACCCAAAGTAGAAGAATATGAAGAGTAATGTGAAACGTGTCTGTCGCACTGCGATATGGAAGGAAGGGAGAAACCACATTATGATCTCAAAGCAGCAACCAAAGTATTATGATGAAACCATCTGGTACTAAATTTTCCGGAGATAAAATAGTCCCCCAATCAGATCTCCGGGCAGGGATAGCGTCAGATAGAATCATCAAGAAAGAAGTCAAAAGAATTGCAACATGGAATGTAAGGTCATTATGAGTATGTGGCAAACTCAAGAACATAAAGATAGAAATGAAACGATCGAATATAGATATTCTTGGAATGAGTAAAATTAAATGGAAAGACAAAGGAGGCTTTTGGAGCGACAATTACAGAATTTTTTACTCAGGAGACAAAAACAGCAATACAGGAGTAGGAATAATATGAACCAAGGAATGGGGACAATGGGTTAAAAAAAAGCTTAATACACTTAAAACACACAAAAATGACCTAGTCATTATACAGACATACATGCCAACTTCTGGCTATAAAGATGAAGAAGCAGAGGATGTCTATGAGCAGCAAGATGAAGTAATGGATATTGTGAAGAAAAATGACAACTTAATAATCCTAGGTGACTGCAATGCCGTAGTTGGTGAGGGGCAAGAAGGGCACACAGTTGGAAAATATAGACTAGGAGTTAGAAATAACAGAGGACAAAGACTTATTGACTTTTGCAAAGAAAAGGTAACTATAATTACAAACACTATCTTTCAACATCTGAGACGCCGATACACATGGGTAAAGCCAGGTTATACAGCACGATAGAATACATCATGGTTAAAAAGAAACATAAAATACACGTAAAACAAAGCAAAACGTACGTGGGAGCTGATATATGCAGTGACCATAACGTAGTTGTCATGAAATATAAATTACAACGTAAAAAGAAGATATACAAACCTGTGCTTAATTACTCAAAATGGGCAGTTAGCAAACTAAAGGAAGTAAAGGAAATAGAAAACTACAATAATAGTAAAGAGTAAAGTTTGAACTATAAAGAGACAGAGCCAACAGATACAAATCAACAATGGAAGAACTTAAAACATGCAATAACAATGGCTGGAAAAGAGACATTAGGGAAATTAAAGCAACAACCTACAAAACTGTGGATAAGTAAAAAAAAACCATAACCCTAATAGAACAAGGAAGAAAACACAAACATGATAAAAACAAAAGTGAATATAACCGACTCAGAAACCTTATAAATAGACAAGCTAAAACAGATAAAGAAGAATGGCTTGGACAATACTGTGGAGAAATTGAAAACCAGCTTAATCGAGGAAATACTGAAAAGTCATACAACCTTATCAGAAAGTTTTTTGGAAACCCCAAAACTAAAACATATTATTATTGAATAAAAAGAAGGAAAAATTCTTATAGAAGATGAAGAAATAGCAGATAGATGGCAACAATACATTGAAGAGTTATACAATGATTCAGAAGAACTTGAAGAATTGGAAAGAGAAGAGTAGATTACCCCCCGAAGAACTGGGTCCAACAGTAACAAATGCAGAATTTGAAAAAGCATTAAATGAACTGAAATCAAAAAAAGCATATGGAGTAGATATCATACCAGCACAGTTACTGCCAGCACTTGATGAAAAGACTAAACTTACTTTATGCTGTCTTATTTATAACATATATACAACAGGAAAAATTCCTGATGATTTTAAGAAAAGTATAATGGTAATGTTACCAAAGAAAAGTAAATCAACAAAGTGTGAAGAATACCGAACCTTAAGTATCTTGACACATACACCTACAATTTTAACAAAAATCACTTTGGGACGAATAGAGAAAAAGATTGATGGAAACCTAGCCGAAGACCAATTTGGCTTTTAAAAGAATAGAGGCACATGAGAAGCTATTTTGTGTTTGCGAAACATTGTAGAGAAAAGTTTTACAGTAAACAAAAAGGTATATGTTGCCTTTGTGGACTTACTGAAAGCTTTTGACAACATAAATTTGAATGTAATGATGAAGCCACTAAAGATGATAAAAATAATTACAGACGTAGAAGAATTAATAGAGAATGATACAAACATCAAATGACATCTATAAAAATAAAAGAAAGTAAAAGAGAAGCTGCAATTAGAAAAGGTGTGAGGCAAGGTTGCAACTTATCGCCATTGTTATTTAACATATACCTAGAACAAGCTATAAATGAATGCAAAGAATATTGCACTGGAATTAAGGTGAATGGAGTGAGAATACAGATGCTAAGTTTTGCAGATGATACAGTGATTATAGCGCAAGATGAAATAAATTTAAAGAGAGCATCAGAAAGCTTAGATGATATTTTAAAAAGTAACTACAAAATGAAAATAAACAGGAAAAAAAACAGAAGTTATGGTTTGCTCCAAAGATTTTGAAAATATTAATATTAAAATGGATGACAATGCCCTAAAGCAAGTACCAAAATTTAAGTACCTAGGTAGTATAATTACAGAAGATGGGAAAAATAAAAAAGATATAATACAACAAATTAAAGAAGCTAAAGTTATGTTTAATAATAAAAAGCAACTATTATGTTTGAATAACCTTAGTCTGGAAATGAAAAAGAAACTTATAAAAAGCCGTATTCAGAGTGTTGCTCTTTGTGGATCAGAAACATGGACTCTAGGAAAAAATGAAGAGAGGGTCATAAATGCATTTGAAACATGGAGCTGGAGAAGAATGTTAAAAATAAAATGGACAGATAGAATAACAAATGATGAAGTTTTTCAAGCGGCAAAAGAAGAAAGATTACTTTTAAAAATTTAAAAAAATAGACACCACTCATGGATAGGGCTTACAATTAGGCATAACGAGTTTGTAGTAAACATCCTTGAAGGAGCAATATTCGGAAAAAAGGCCATAGGAAGACCTCAACTACAATACTTAAAGCAAGTCGCCAGACACACAGGGGCTGACAGTTACACAGCAATGAAAAGAATAGCTTGCAACAGTTCCAGATGGAAAGCCGCCAACCAATCAAAAGATTGGGGATTAAGAAGAAGAAGAATGTGAAACATCACTAATATGTACCAGGACTTTTTCCATCATCACTAAACATTAACACACTTCAAAAGCAGTCTGCTTGCTTCGTCAGGGAAAACAATGTTGGAGTTTAGTGGAAATGGAAAAGTTCTACATGTTAATGATGTTTCACACGTTGAACCATTGTCAAATGATTATATGAAGAATAATGTGCATATACAAGATTCCCATCACTGCCACTGTCATTCCTGCTTGGTTTGTTATTTCTGTGTTGGAAAGTTATTACTAAAGCCCAGATTCTGAATTAGCTGCACTGGTGACCACCTCAGAGACTACGGTATAATAACCCAGAAGACCACACTCCTAGTTGTCATTTCCATAAAAACCTCAGTTATGTACTCATTCTAATATGATGCAACAATAACAATTGCAGCAATTAAGTACACTAGTGGCACTGCATAGACAATTTCTTTCTTCCCCCTGCTCTAGCTTACACACTCCCCCAGCAAAAGTTTGTGGAATGTGAAGGTACAGTTTTACAAACCATCATTAAGGTTGACAAGTAATAAAAAATAAAAAGTATACAGATAATCCAGAAACTACATCAGATGCACATGGATAATGAAGATGATCCTGAACACATTCACAGCCATTTAGTAGTAAACTTGTATTAATGGTAAAACTTAACGTTACTAAAGGATATGATCCAAGAGTAAAGTTGCGCAATGCCTTGACTTTGAGAAAGCTGCTGAAATCAGAGAGGCGATGCTTCACTGTACTGGCAACAGCCAACACAGCATCCCTGCCTACATCAAGCACTTTGCTGTCAAAACATGTAAACTGCAACAGTTCTTTCAGATCCTCCACAAAGGGTGTTGCACTTGCTTCAACCCGTAACAAGCAGTCTGAATCTGTTGTTTTTATGTACTCATGATATTTCTTCCGCATTAATTCCCATTTACACTGCAGTTTACGCTGCAAATTTTCAACTTCTGGTCTTAGGTGGCGCATTTTCTTCAAACCTTCAAATACTTTCTTGATACCACTTTCAAGATAATCAAATATGTGTTTGAGCTCATCCATGTCTCTTTGTGACTGAATACTTTGTAACACATTAAGGAAGTAAAACACCTCACATAATCCAGAAGACACCATAGAACTTCCAGTCTGAAATGCCCAAACAACAACATGCCTTACAATCTAACTCATGTCACATTCAAGCAGTAATATATTAACATAGTACACTCAGCTCATACAATCAGTAGCTACCTTACTGTATGTCTGTTTGTGCAGACAGCTGTTTTTGGCTTTGTCAGTTTGGAACAACAATTCAACACTTCACAGTTATCTGTGTACCATGCTGTAAACTGTCCATTGTCTGAGGTATATGTGATATATAAAACATTTTGTGAGATGGCACTGCTCCCATCTGTCATTATACTGACTGATTCATTTAAATTCATCTTACGATTGGTGCCAGTCATTGGAACTGAACCTGAAACTTCTTGAACACAAGGCTTCTACACCAAACATCTGGCCATAGAGACTGTCTCTGTTGCCATCGAATGAAGTGATAAGTTTGCAAAATAGTTTTATTCTGTATTGATCAGCTATTTGTCCAAGATTTCAGTGAATTTAGTTGAGGTGAGAATGTCAAATTTTATGCTCATATGGCACTTGATTTCTGTGATTAGGGTACAGGCTGGATGATCTGAGGTTTGATTCCTGACAGAGGCAATATATTTTTCTCTTCCCCGGTCCACCCAGCTTCCTATTCAGTGGATACTGGCTGCTCTTTGCCTGGGTGAGTAAAGTGACTCCAAAATGAAGTTTACCACTTACCTTTATCTAATGCCACAAATGAGAATGAGTAGAAGCTATACCTCTACTATCCCCATATACCTTCACGGCAAGGACAAGAACAACTTTACTTATGTTATTTTACACCCTGCAGACACAAGCTGACGTAATACTGTATCTACTTGAATGCAAGATGAGGTTTTTCCTTCAATCTGGAGCTTAAATACGTGAGGTCATCTTAAATTCGCATATGAAGCACCAAACTGGATCACTCAGAACTGGATCATGCAGAGCCAAACAAAGGCCTGCATCACCAAATCGTAATGTGAGAACTGTACTCTTGTGAGATATTATGCAGCATAGGGCGGTAATTCCTTACTGACATATCGGGACAATATATTGGTCCCATCTTCAAGGGTCAAGAAATCCAAAGGACAGAACAGAGCACAACTGAAGTTACCTAACACAGTCTTCCTTTTTGGGGGTGTTTTCCATCACCTAATTTTATGTAGAAGCACAACATTTCAGAAGCCCGCTATGTTTCCATTTTCAGGGAAAGAAGCATCTAACCTGCTGGGTTATTCTCAATCACTGGGCACCATACAAATAGTAACTTCTTAAGATATGTACCTGTGAACAGATCCTAGTCCAAGGGTAGTAGCTACAGAAAAATTAAAAATTAACCACATGGCTCAAAAATAAAACCTGGACCAATCCGCAAATTAAAAACAATAAAAGAGCCATGAACTCGGACTGATCAGACACCAGACACAACACAAAAATCCAGGACACTTGTATTTAAATTCTTAACACCACTAAAATCATCCATAGAGAAAACTGTGAATCTTCATGGATTAAACTAATTTTATAAACCAAGAAATATAAATGTAGTACTTCGTGTGGATCAGGCATGGTGGTGCATCTCACCAGAAGTGACTGTGATGGGTTTCAAGAAGTGCTGTATATCCAGTGCAATGTATGAGACTGATAGGAGAGGGTGTGAGGAAGATGAAGACACTGACTGTGAAGATGGAGACAGCGATGCTGATTGGTAACAGCAGATAGAATCTGACATGCTTTGTGTATTAAGTGTATAGTAAAATATTTCTTCTTAGCAGATGTATTTTTGGTGGGTCATCGTCAATTTGGATAATACATTTTCCTTTGGCAGACGTGTTTTTTCTGAGGGATGTCATCTTGGACTAAAGTCGTCTTGCATTCGAGTAAATACAGTACTTATTTCATTCACAATTTTTACTGATTTATTTCTGAGTATACAAATTTAACCATCTTAAAGGTCCCCTGCTTTTTTTTTTCATTGCCTGAGCACAACAGTTTGTTCCATTACACTGTAAGGAATTGCAGTTACATTACATGACTACTTGTGCAGGGATTACCAAAGTTTATTTAATTAAACATGCTTAATACTTTGAGTTTGTTCAATGAACAACAAAGAGTTTACTTTTCATTTCCCATATAGAAGATTTTAATTGGAATGTTTGTAACAATTTACCTTATATAATTCATCATATAATATGCTGGACACAGAATATAAATTTTGAATGTATGCTATTTTTTTATCAATGTAACGTCAGTTTGACAGCGACTCACAATACTTAAAGAAGTTTGGAAAGGAATACAAAAATATTTTGTGAACATCAAATGTTTTGTTATACTAGCGTTCATTTTGTCAACATTAAAATGTGATCAGATTTTGAAGTAACCTTATACAAGAGGTGTTACTAGTTTAAGACTTGAAAACTGTGCAGTCAAGAGAGTAAGAATTAATATGTTCTATTTGACAAGAGTCTGAAGCAAAACAATATTTTCATTTACCTCAAACATGAATAGTAAATTAACTCCTTCATCCAAAGGACAGATATGTACAGCGTGAGGGTTACATGTTATGCTGTTTCCCAACAGAAGCACTACCTGACTGATGATTCCATCAGCCTCATTTATATCAGGAAATCTGGGTGGCAAGGAAAGTGATTCCTCTTGGTCAGTGTCTTCGGTGGGCCTTGAATACTCCTTCCGTGCTTGAGAAGGGCTACCTTGGGGACTTGTCTGTGGACTATAGAATTCATCTCCACTTGACTCATCGACATCTTCACTTTCTGTGCTCTCAACAAGGCTGGAGTCAGCTGGAGCCAGGTAAAATGCTTCACACATCAAACTTAAAAACATGATGTCCCCTGCTGACAATTCTTGTGCACCACGGCTAAAGATAAAATGAATTATACAGTTGTAGCAGTAGTTGTGCAGAATAGGAACTTTATGTCATATATTATTTGCTATAAGTTAGGTGTGCAGTGTTCTCAGTGTGCAAGCGCCCTCCAGATAAATACTTTAGATAAAACAGTATGTGTCCCTTCTTTCTTGGAAGTTCTTATTTGCTGAAATACTTGAATATTAACCCCCAGTATCTCACTCTCATAACATTTCTGATATTAGAAAGGTCTTATATAGATTATTTGTTAATGCTTACCTGAAAGTGACTTCAGCATTTTTCCCTTACATTAAGATGCAATGAGATTACACAAAATGCCATAAGGAAGAAGCTTTGTTATAAGGTAGGTAAATTCAGTCAAAAACACAACTATGAATATACGGCTAAATGATAGTGTTTATTAGCAACAGAAAACTACATGTTTCGGCCTATAGCGGCCATAATCAGGTTTTGACAACTTACTTGCTATAAGAGTTATATATAATATGCATGAGATCTCAACATCGCCACGCGGTTTATGCTTATTCTATATAACTCTTACAGCAAGAAAGTTGTCAAAACCTAATGATGGCTGCTATAGGCCGAAACATGTAGTTTCCTATTGCTAATAAACACCATAATTTAGCCGTATATTCATAGTTGTGTTTTTGACTGAATTTACCTCACCTTATAGTTTAAACACACAAGGGGGATGGCATGCCTCAAAAGAAGCTTTGTTCTCATGTTCTCTATATGACCATGAAAACAAAACAGTTATTCAAAATTTGTACACATAATAAACCAAACTGGTGCCAGAAAGTATATATGTGATGGACAAGACTTGATGTAACAATGACCACTTACATGTCTACAAAATTTCACACAAAACTACTGTTGCAAAAAATGTGTAGGCTAAATTAAAAATGTAAAGTGACAAACTCAGTTCATATAATAATAATCTGAACTTTTTTCACCTAGAATACAAAGACAGGAATTTGTTCTCAACAAGAAGCATGGCATGAATTCGTGAAAATTCTGTAACAGTTTTCAGTTTTTCAACAGCATCTTGTAGTGCTTTAAGTGCTGTTGCTGTCAGATCTATGTTCACCATCAGCTGTTCAATAGCTTCAACCAGGAAGGCTTGGTCACTGTCTTGCAACTGCATCCATGTGTCTAGAAGACGTGACAACAGCAAGGCACAGCTTTTGTTCTTCTTAAGTCTGGAAAAAGAACTTATGAGATGCATTTGTCTGTATCCAGAGAATTAACCCTTCAGCATAGAGGGACATGTAACAACCTACAAAATGGTGTACTTGATATGTGATGCCCTATGATGTTTGGCAAAATATGAATAAAATTAAATGATACTATTTAAAACCTCCTTTTACATACTATTATATAAAGCCTGATTATGACCCATTAGGACTGAGACATGTAACTTATTGAACAACATACTGGTAAAGCTATCCCTTTACACTCCTGGACAGGACCTTAGTACTGCAGGAAGTTTAGGCTTACTGTACATTTTTATACAATTGGCACATGAAGGTGGTAGCTTGTCACCCATACCAACAAACTGGTATTTTTCTAATAAAAACAGCTCTGTTAGACTACATCATTTAATTTATTGCTACCAAATGTTTAACTGCCAATGGACACTTGCTGTATAAATGCTGGTATGTATTTTAAAACTGCATTTTATTCTATAGAATATGTTTATATGCTTTATTACAATAAATCTGGTACAAGTTTGTAAAATCAGTTGCAAAATAACTTAGAACTCATAATTTAACCATGTATAAATGGGGAGCAGTAAAGCCTCTAAAGTACCCACTTTATTTGAAGTCTGTCTTAATCTTACTGTCTCTCCAGGAGACTGTCGGAACAGTGCCTTAACGCAAGTCACAGTTGTCAGCAACCAAAAATCCTTAAGACTTCCATTCATCATCATCTTTACATCTCAATTCTCATGGCAAACCTATGTACTTGTACTTGAAACAGTGTTGCTAAATATTCCAAGCTTGCATGCAACATTTTATCCCCTTCATTAACTCAGATTTCAGGCATCAGTCTCAACCATTCTGAACAATGCATGTCAAATGTATATATCACTTAAAACAAACTCACATGGAAACATTTGGTCCACACAGATGTTTCACAATTGTAATGAAAATTCCAAGAATCCGCTGCAACCAGTTTACATCATTTTGACCAATGTGAAGAAACAAATAGCCCATGTACTGGAAAAGAATATAAAATAAATGCTCTTAACTTCTGATCGTAAGAATGGTATACATGTAGAACAACTTTAAGCATGGTGATCATGTATACTTCTAACGTGAAGCTTATTAATTGTTACTAGATCACACAACAAACCATTTTAACCTCCTCAACCACTGTAGCTTGCCTAACATAACTGGTCACTGTACTGTAAAGACAACCCCATTAAGATTCCAGCATACATGTTCTTCAATAGGTTCTGTGCTCTAATTCATGTATCAGCACAGGAAAAAAATTATATAAAACATTATCAAAGTACCTTATGCCTAATGGGATGACTACAATGGGCGAAATATCTCACGGGCTATACTTCAGGAGTAACAAATGAGTTAACCACTTTCAGTCAGAGGCTTTGTGGGTCCAGAAACTATAAGAGAACCTCATCCACCCCCAACATTTTTCTGGACAGCTCAACAGACAGATGGACTGCAGATCACAGACCTACTATACATTTCCTGGGATTCGGCAGCAGTGTGACACGAACCATCTGATGTAACAGCAGATACTGGTGTTCTTTGTTTATGGGTAAAAGATGAGCAACATGTGAGGCTGAAATGTCAGTATACTGTTAGGGTTAAGAATGTAAGTCCTTTTACATGATGCGAAGCACAACCACACCTTTAAGACAACACACAGATATTACTTTGAATGCCAATAATTTCAGGACTTAACTAAACCTGGTTACTGTGAACCTTTGTGTGTCTGTATAAGCGCAGTCAGGTCTTAGAAAGCTATAGCACTTGCTTCCAACAGCTAGCTTGTTTTGTCATTATGAACAATCTGTCACATAGAATGGTGGATCTTTGTTTCTGCCACACAAAATCTGGCCTTCAGCAACATAATACTGACAGACATTCATCTGCTATTAATAATTCCTATTTTAAATAAGCTGCATTTCGTTTACAAATACCTTTCTAATTTGCACCTAACCTAAAAGTCTCACCTGATTGAAAACCATATTGATGCCATCTTTACATTGCACTGATGAATACGAATTACCAAACTTATAATTCATGACCTGTTGAGAAGTGACAATTGGGGAAAAATGCTGCATTAGAATATTAGAGCTAAGCTCATCATCATCCTGGAAGTAAACAAAATATTATACATTCAGAAAAATGGACCTGATTTTTGTGTCACTTTCATTGCCTGTCGTAGTTCATCACCACATACCCTTCCATCTGATACTAATCCTTGCTCTCGGCTTAATTTCTTCACATGTTTTGAGAATTTCTTGTTGTATTTTGCATACAATACATCGTTTAAATGATCAAATACCAGTATACATTTCATCGCTTTCAAACAAACACAAAATTTAAATGTGAGTGTATAAACTCCAAAGCCTCATTCACGTTTTAGTACTTATTGCACCCTCTAATAAACGCGTATCACATTTCCTGTATAAAAACCGCTTGTCATGTACGGTGTATACAACACACACAATTTGTACTCGTAGTCGGCTGGTAGTTGACAGCGTAACGCTTCAACAAACGTCCAAGCTTATAGAGAACAATTAGACTTTAGAATTGGACTTTCGTGTCTGAAAAATGTAGGTGTTAAAAACATTATACGTGGCTGCACGTATCACTGAAATGCCTTTAACATTCCTTTAGCAAAGCACGAGGACAGAGTTTTCAATATCGTTGAAGAAAAGTGAAAATTGCAGCGCCTGGAACGCATTTCCTCTCACCCAAGATGTAATAGCATCCAGTAGTACCATATGTACATTTTTTGGACTAGATTTTATAACTTAGTCAGAAATAAGTTTACAGTTATTTGCAAGAAATATACACTATTCCAACTCTGTGATTTTATTTTCAAACAAGATTCCTTTAAGAAAGAAACACACAGGAGTTTTTCATCTTATGCAGGTAAGCGCATTCAGGTTGCCTATCCTTGTTACGGTGTACCTGTTAATTTATCGCTCAACAATGTGGTTGCTTGAAAAGTAGCAGACATTGGAACGTGAGTTCTGCGTTGCGTAATGAAAAGTTTTATGGCTATTATGAATACGAAATTGCTTGCATATCACGAAGAATAAAATAACAAAATTTCGTACAGTCAGCAGCATGAATCCATTTATCACCTTGCGTGCAGGAGTAAGGTAGGGGTTAGGTAAATCGTACCGAACAGTTCGGTATTTTGTAAGTTCTGGGAAGAACTTGTCTGTCGCCCTATATATATAAGTAGAAAAGTAAGACATAATTTATTGATGTGCTTAATGTAATGCAGTCGTAAAGTTGGCAGACATAACCTCAAAGTTTTTCGTCGCATATCTTCATGTATATACAGTAAACGAGGTGTGTGGGATTTGTATAATTGATTTTGTATGTTAATGTAGTAATAAACATATTTTGGGTGTACTTTAATTTGAGATGTTTTTAAATGTATGTGTAATTGCTAATGAAATACTAATATTTTTATTATATGCAGGACTAGGTCTTTTGCTGTGTATTTTGCTTATATGATGCGTTTCTGTAACTGTATTCCTATATCGACCATTTTCTGTATGTGTTGTGTTGTACTCTGACTTGTCCCGCACCTTTCGTACTTGTATGTTTGGAATACATCAATCTGTCCACCAGAAAAGGCATCATTATTTAGAGAGTATACATAACCGATTTGCCACTTTCTCTACACATACATTTTTTGTAAATCAATCCAACCATTACTGTTGTATTGTACAATGCAGAAGAAAGTGATTGAAAATTTTTTGCTTTTGTTAGATTTAGTCAGCCTGACAAACTGGGTGACAAAAGAAGACAGACTTATGAGCTTCCTTTGCTTTGTAGTGACTGAACTGTTGTGTAGTCTATGAATTTTAATTGTCAGTATGAGGAGGTGTTATAAAGGCCAATGATATTCTAAATTACATTATTTCCCTATTAGACGAATATCCATGCAGGCCAGTTAAAAACAGAGGTGATGAAAGTTCATTTCAGGAACAAAATAAAAGAGTAATTAGTTTACCTAATTTATTACAGATTTGTTGAGAGACAATATTAATATGATATCATCCAACGAAAGGCACTGAATAATGTGACGAACATGATAATTCTGAATTTCTCCTGATACTATATAAACAGTTGTGTTCTTCAGATTCCTGACAGCTGTTTTATGTGTATATGAAATTATTGAAAGTTTATTCACATCTTCCATAGTTTAAAAGTAAATGAAATTGTTATTGTTACCATTACAAATGGATTATACAGCCTGCGTAAACATAGGTTGCAACGAACATTAAAAATACTTACTTACATGCTTCCATAAATAATGATACAGAGTGTTGTTTTGTGCCTTCAGAATAGACTAGAATTAATATCATTCCATAGATCTTTTGCTGGCTGAGCCAAGGATGTGAGTGTGGGTCCAAGGTTCCATCAGCACAGATTGCTATATGTGTCCAAGGTTGTAGAGCATGTCATAATAGAAATACGACACTTACTTTAAACATGAAGATAAATGCATAATAACTATCTCTGTCTGGTGTTACAGCAAAAGGACAGATTTCTTCCTTGTATGTTCTTAAGATACTTTTAAATTTTCATTTGAAATAAGGTCTGGTGCAGACTGAGAGGAGTAAGATAACAGATACTCTAATTGCTGGCTTCAGTACTTTTATTTTGTGATTTAATCTTTTCATGACTGGTAGTAAGATATTGAATAACTGGATTCCTATGTAATAAACCCCTTTTTGATCCTGAAGTTGGTGCTTGGCACACATAGGTTGTTTGTATGTACTGTGTACGAGTATGTCATGTGTCTTATACGTAGTTTGAAATTTTTTATATCTTATCCACAACTGATGTCAGTACCAAGGGTAAGAATTCACTAGCAAGTGGAAGAATAATATATGTATACTCAGACTAAAAGGAAAATTTTGTAACATAACACTAATCAATGCTTACGCTCCAACTGAAAAGAAGATGGAAGAAGAAAAGGATAAATTTTATGATGATCTTCAAAAAGTATGTGATAGAGTACCGAAACATGATATTGTAATGATTTTAGGAGATCTAAATGCTAAAATAGGCAAAGAGAAAACCTGTGAAAGGGTAACAGGAAAGTATACACTACACGGCATATCAAATCAAAATGGAGAAATGGTACGTAACTTTGCAATTGAGAATAGTATGACAGTAATGAGTACTCAATTCCAACACAGAACAATTCATAAAGGAACATGGATCTTACCTGACTTAACTACAGTAAACCAAATTGATCATATACTTATAAATACAAACAAGAAAAAAACAGTACAGGATGTACGAACCCTGAGAGGACCCAACTGTGATTCTGACCATTTTCTTGTCAAAACTATAATAAAACAACGGCTCATAATAATGCCTAGAAGAAACACAGAGAATAGGAAAAGGTGGAATTTGGAGAACATTAGAAACCCAGTAAAACTAAAGCAATATAGACGGACAATATTTGAAAAGCTCCCCCAAAAAATGGAACAGAAAGAAGTAAATCATGAATGGGAAAACATAGAAAGTACCCTAATAGAATCGGCTGAAGAAATTATTAAAACACGAGAAAGGCATACCCGCAACAAGTGGTGGGATGAAGAATGCAAAAAGGCTATCTCAAAGAAAAACATTGCTAGAAAGAAATGTGCACAAAAAAGGACTAGAGCAAACCAAGAACAATACACACAAACAAGAAAGAAAGCCAATAAGACCTGTAAAGAGAAAAAGAAGCAATGGTTAAATAACAGGATAAACAAATAGAAGAAGGACATAAACAAAATGAAACAAGGTTTTTTAAAGACATATGAACATTCCAAAATGATAGCTCTCCCCCCATAATTATCTGTAAATATGAAAATAGTACATTAAAAACAGATAAGCAAGAAGTTCTGGATAGATGGAAACAATATTTTGCAGATCTTATGAAAATGGATAAGAAGATCGCCGATCAAACTGAAGAAGAAAGATTCAAAGAAAATGAAATAGAGATAGAACAGCCAACTTATAAAGAAGTAAGTGACATAATAATAAAATTAAAAGAGAATAAAGCCCCAGGTACAGACAGTATACCTGCGGAAGTAATCAAGTATGGAGGATATACTAAAACATAGAATGTATAAATTAATATTGCTAATCTGGAATAAAGAGCAACGACCAATAGAATGGATGCATGGGATACTCTGTCCAATATACAAAAAAGGTGACCGAGCAATATGTTCCAACTATAAACCAATCACGTTACTTAACATTGCATACAAGATATTTACAATTCTTCTGAACAACAGACTGCCCAAAATTGTGGAATCTAAACTGAGTGAAGCTCAGGCAGGATTGAGACCAAATAGATAAACTTTAGACAATGTATTCATTATATGCCAAACATTTGAAAAATGCCATAAATATAATGTAGATCTCCATAATATATTTGTCGATTATCCACAAGTTTTTGACTCTATCAACAGAAATAAAGTAATAGACAGTCTAAATGAATATAATATCCAATCCAGGTTAATAAATTAATAGTATTAACTCTTTTGGGAACAAGCGCAATAGTAAAAATAAACAACGAATTCACTGGAAAATTTGAGGTCCAAACAGGGGTAAAACAGGGAGACCCCTAATCAGCTACACTCTTTAGTATTGCCATGGACACTATATTAGAGAAAATGGAATTGAGAGGAAACATCTCCACCAGACTAAGGCAATGCACAGCTTATGCAGATGATATTTTAATAACTGCTAGAACAACAATGCAATGATAGACACATTCGTAAAATTAAAAAAACGAATCCCTAAAATATGGCCTAACAGTAAATGCACACAAAACAAAATATCTGAAATTTTCCAGGAGACAAGACCAGTTAAGACCCATAAATATTGAAAACAAAGAAATCGAACAAGTTAAATCATTTAAATATCTTTGATCAACTGTAAACACAGAAAATTCAATATAAAAGGAAACAAAAGAAAGAATTGCCCTAGGAAATAAAGCTTTCTTTGCAAATAAAAAGATATTTCAAAGCAAGCTCATATCTAAAATGGCAAAACTGAAATTATACTTCTCAGTAATTAGACCAGTAGTTACATATGCATGCGAAACATGGATATTAAAAGAAACAATAATCAATAGACTAATGGTTTTTGAAAGGAAAATTTTGAGGAAAATATTTGGCCCGACCTATGAAAATGGATCCTGGTGAATAAAAACTAATCAGGAATTGGATAAACTAATAAAACATAAGAACATAAACATAAACTTTGCCAGAACACTAAGATTAGGATGGTATGGTCATATCGAAAGAATGCAAGAAACAAGAATGGTCAAAGCAATATACTCCTGGAAACCCATTTCAAAGAGGCCAATGGGAAGACCAAAGATACACTGGGAGGATGATGTTAAAAAAGATATACAGAGGTTAAAAGTGCCAAATTGGAAGACCGTTGTCCAGGATAGAAAAAGATGGAAGGAAGTGTTTGAGAAGGCCAAAACTCTGCACTAAGAGTTGTAGAGCCGTACTAAGAAGAAGTGGAAGAATAATAAACATCCTAAATTTCATACAAGATGAATTCCTTATAGTACCAAGAGAAAACACTCTTGTCTGGATTTGAACCATAGGTCCCCTGAACCCAATCAGCTTTCTTGTATAAAAATGTTGTGTCTTGTTTGTAAGTGAGAAGTGTGTTTCAAGCACTTTTACACTTATATAACTCAGGGGGGTAGGGAATATGTATAGGTATATATAAATATGGCCAAGTTAAATTTCCTTCATGCTGCTTTTTGTAAGAAAGGTGTTAGTTATACTACTTGTATCTTGGAGTAAACTGTATCTTTCTCTCATTAGATCTCAGAACACAGGGCAGCTAAATGCTGCTCTGTACATTATTAAACACTACTCCTCAACCAGCTGTCAGGATATAATCATTCCAAAAAGGATCAGTAGAGGCCCAACAGATATACTGAAGGTAAGAGGCATCACTCTGTATGTTCTGTATATACATGAATATAAGTTGAGAATTATTGTCCAAATTTATCATCTAAAAATTGAGAGGATCATCTTACAATTGCACAAAAGTTAAACATGTACCTCTATGGTTTTGAGTGTAACTCACAAAACTTCCTGTTGTACGTAGTATTACAAGGTGGTTCAAATATGACCGGGACTGATTTGTGTGTAAATCTGGCGACATCAGTCCCGGTTGTTTTTTGAACCACCTTGTACATGAATATCTAATTTACACGTCTGTTACATCTGTTATTCTGTTTTGTTTTTAAAGAATTGTAACTTAATTGCAAATTTGTCACATTGAATTTGTTGGAAACAATGACAGAAGTTATCACTGTTGCATTTCCATAATTGTTGACTTACATTGTTTCATGCATAATGAGTAGGTAGTTTTATGGGGGGGGCCACATTCCCAATGTCACATTCTTAGCTTCAGGTGTTTTTTTTTTTTTTATTATCACTCTCAAACCAAAAGATAGAGTTTATGGATGGCCATAACATTGTTACTTTACTCATTTTAGACAAAATGTTTTTTACAAAAGCTCCGTGCATTTCAAAGATGAATTACCATAAATCATTTTGGGATTATAAAATAATTGGCATTTGTGTCAGTCCCACATCTAAAGTTTATGTGCCTACTGTTGTAATACTGATTTTACAAAATTAAACGGGTGTGAAATTGGGGTAGCCTTCTTTTGCATGATGCGTGTGTACTGTTACATTTTGAACCAACAAATGCTTACAGTTTTATTAAAATCACAATAATATTGCAACACACCAAATCCTACATGTTTTGGGCCTCACTCGCCCATTGTCAGGGAGCACACAATTGTACAGGAGAGTTGCTTAACATTTTCTGCATGTAGCAGAACTGCCAAAAACTCCTCAATGTGTAATATATATGTAGTAGACTGAATTGTGCACTGAAAAGTGATTAGAGCAGCTTTCAATAAAAATGTGTGCAGTCATTGGTTCAGATTATAATAATTGAGTTATAATGCACAGAATGGAGAATGTGAAATATGTGTGTGCGTATATATATATATATATATATATATATATATATATATATATATATATATATATATATATATATATATATATATATACATATATATATATATATATATATATACATA
>Ga0123357_10000930_pt1 | contig 29783 bp, 29 predicted proteins | sample TergutEmb28metaG_FD_89873 | JGI IMG/M metagenome (GOLD analysis project Ga0123357, IMG submission 89873) | Embiratermes neotenicus P4 segment gut microbial communities from Petit-Saut dam, French Guiana - Emb289 P4 | ecosystem: Host-associated > Arthropoda: Insects > Digestive system > Gut ...
AGGAGAATTCCAATGGCTCATGTATTAATAATGCCCAGACAGGGCAATACTGTAGAATCCTGTATTATTGGCGAATGGAAAGTTAAGGAAGGAGATAATGTAACCGCGGAAACTCCTGTCTGCGTGGTAGAAACCGATAAAGCTACTTTTGAAATACCGGCAGGTTCTGCAGGCGCTGTGCTCAAAATCCTGCACCAGGCGGGAGACGACGTACCTGTGCTTAAGCCGATTATGGTTATAGGCGAAAAGGGCGAAACCTTTGAAAATTCGGAATTCGGAATTCGGAATTCTGAATTAAGAGACTCCGGTAAGCAGCATGAGCAGATTACTGACAATAATAAATCAGATATTCTGAATTCTGAATTAAGAGACTCTGGTAAGCAGCAAGAACAGATTACTGACAATAATAAATCAGATATTCCGAATTCCGAATTCCGAATTCCGAATTTTTCCATCTCTCCCCGGGCAAGAAAACTTGCAAACGCCGAGGCGGTCAACCCTGCTGACATCGGCGCGGGCTCCGGACCCGGAGGGCGTATTATTGAACGTGATGTGGCGGACTTTATTTCGAAACGGCCTCCCCTTACAGCATCCGCCAAAGAGGAGCTCCGGACCAGAATTGCGGCCGGGCTGCCGGCCAATATAGACAGTACGGCTGCCGGAACCGGGATTGGCGGAAGAGTTACAGCGGCCGGATTAGGCGGCGCGTTAAAAACCGCAGACAGGACAAGCCGCGGCGCAAACGGCCGCACAGGCATTACCGCCGGCGCAGGTATCGAAGACAAGTTTGAGGATACGCCGATAAAAGGGATTCGCATGATTATTGCCCACCAGATGATGAAGTCCCATACAACTACGGCGCCTTTCACATTAAATGCAGGGACGCCCGCTGTCAAACTCCAGGAACTGCGCTCCGGTTTCAAGAATTCCGATCCTTCGTTCGGCCTGACCAACATTACGATTAATGATTTGATATTATTTGCCGTCTCGCGGACTCTGCCCCTTTTCCCGTACATGAACGCGCAAAAGAACGAAGGCGCAATCAGGACCTGGAAAAATATTCATCTTGGAGTCGCGGTATCAACTGCAAGGGGATTAATGGTGCCGGTTATCCGGAACGCCGATTCCCTGTCACTGGCAGGAATTTCGGCGCGGGCAAGGGAACTGGCCGGCGCCTGCAGAAACGGGACAGTTGCCTCCGAAGATCTGCGCGGTTCAACTTTTACTATAACCAATCTTGGAAACACAGGCATTGAAAGTTTTACTCCGGTTATCAATATTCCGGAAGTTGCCATACTGGGTGTCTGCAGTATTCTGCCAAAACCGGCGGAGACAGCTCCGGGCAAATACGAAATTCTGCCGACCCTGGGTTTTTCGCTGACAGTAGATCACTCGGTTGTTGACGGCGCTCCGGCGGCCGAATTTTTAAAAAAACTCTGCCAGACTGTCCGTGATATTGATATGTGGATAATCAGGGAATCAGTGTAATACCAGATTATGGAGCCAAAAATGTACGATGCAATAATTATAGGCGGAGGCCCGGGCGGTTACCTCGCGGCGGAACGGCTGGGTCACAAGGGCAAAAAAGTCCTGCTGGTTGAGAAGCAATACCTGGGAGGTACCTGCCTCAACGTAGGCTGCATTCCGACCAAGAGCCTGCTGAACTCGGCAAAACTTTTTTTACACGCGAAAGAAGCGGCGCAATTCGGAGTGCATACAACAGACGTTAGTTTTAATCTTGAAGAAATGATGGCATGGAAATCCAAAACTGTGGATACGCTGTGCGCCGGTGTTGCCTCACAGATGAAACGGAACAAGGTTGATGTCATAAACGGCACAGGTGCGCTGGAAATAAACGGTCCGGCAAGACAGGTAAGAATAACCGAAGGCGAACAGGCGGGAACAGTACACCAGGCCGGCGCGGTTCTAATCGCCGCCGGTTCAATACCTTCGATGCCCCCGGTGCCCGGCGCCAAAAACAATCCCAAAGTGCTGGACTCAACAGCGATGCTTTCAATAAAAGAAGTACCGAAAAAACTCTGCGTTATAGGCGGCGGCGTTATCGGAATTGAGTTCGCCAGCCTGTTCAGTATTCTGGGAAGCGAAGTCACAGTCATCGAAATGCTGGACGAGATCATCCCGCCCATGGACAAGGATCACGCGGCCCTTATGCGGCGCGCGCTGAAGACGGTCAATTTTAAACTTGGATCAAAAGTAAACCGCATTGACGGCGGCACGGTTTTTTTTACAGGCAAAGACAGCGCGGCAGCCGGCGCTCCGGCGGCGGCCGCTGCAGGCAGCGAAGAATCCGTAACCGCGGACATTATCCTTATGGCCGCAGGCCGCAGGCCGCTGATCGAAGGCTGGGGCGCAAAAGAAACCGGTATTGACCATAACCCTAAAGGAGTCAAAACCGATGACCGCATGAGGACAAACATAAGCGGAGTATGGGCCTGCGGCGATGTTACAGGACGCAGTATGCTGGCGCATTCGGCGTACAGAATGGCCGAAGTCGCGGTAAATGATATATGCGCTGTTCTGGACGGAACAGAAAGCCGTGATCGAATGCGTTACAGCGCGATACCCTGGGCAGTCTACAGTATTCCCGAGGCGGCAGGCTGCGGTCTCACGGAGCAGGAAGCGTTAAGCGCCGGCCTCGCAATTAAAAAAGCCAGCGTTCCCATGGCTGTATCGGGCCGCTTTATCGCGGAGAACGGAATACGGGCGCCGGGAAATGCAAAAGTCATTGTCAGCGCGGACACAGGCGTAATCCTTGGTATACATATTCTGGGACCTTATGCCTCCGAGATTATCTGGGGCGCCGCGGCACTCATCGAAAATGAAATGCGTATCGCCGATGTAAAAGAAATGATCTTCCCGCACCCATCGGTGAGCGAAGTAATTCGTGAAGCAATCTGGAGTTTATAAGGAGCGTATATGCCAAAATCAATATTTGTGGACCCGGCAGAAGTCCGGAAAAGCCAAATCATTAAAATAAAGGACATTCCGGTAAATCAGTATAAAAACGATATTGCCCAGGAATTAAAAATCTACGGCAAAAACGGTTTGGTAAAAATACTCAAGCACATGCTTATAATCCGTTATTTTGAAGAAATGCTTAACACATTCAAAATACAGGGAACATGGCAGAACATCGAATACAACCACAAGGGACCTGCCCACCTTTCCATGGGCCAGGAAGCTGCCGCGGTCGGCCAGTGCGTCAACCTGGGCCCGGATGATCTCATTTTTGGATCGCACCGCAGCCACGGTGAAATTCTGGCCAAATGCCTTTCCGCTGCCGAGAAACTTGATGACGAAAAACTTCAGACTGTAATGAAAAATTTCCTGGGCGGCGACACATTGCGGATGGCAGAAAAAGTACCGCATTCATCTGTAAAGGATCTGGCGGAAAACTTCATCATCTACGGCGCGCTAGGAGAAATATTCGCGAGGAACGCGGGCTTTAACCGCGGCCTGGGCGGCAGCATGCACGCCTATTTCTTGCCCTTCGGATCAATGCCCAACAACGCCATAGTCGGCGGTTCGGCGGACATCGCGACAGGGGCAGCGCTTTTTAAACTGATCAACCGCAAACCCGGAATCGTGGTTTCCAATGTCGGCGACGCGGCCCTTGGGTGCGGCCCGGTTTGGGAAGGCATCACCATGGGTTCCATGGATCAATACAAGACCCTGTGGCCCAAAGACGGTCCGCACGGAGCGCCGCCCATACTCTACAACTTTTTTAATAATTTCTACGGCATGGGAGGCCAGACCTCCGGTGAAACCATGGGTTACCAGATTTTGGCGAGAGTCGGCGCGGGCGTCAATCCGGACAACATGCACGCCGAACGCGTGGACGGCTACAATCCGCTCGCGGTCGCTGACGCAATCAGACGCAAAAAAGAAATTCTTGCTGGCGGCAACGGACCGGTCCTGCTCGACACACTCACCTACAGGGTCTCCGGCCATTCGCCGTCAGACGCATCAAGTTACCGCACAAAGGAAGAAATCGAAGCCTGGCAGAAGGCGGACGCCATCATTCAATATTCAAATTATCTTACAGGCAACAATGTAATAACAGATTCTGAAATTACAGCCATGCGGGAATCAATTTTAAAAAAATTAACCGAAGTAGTAAAACTCGCGACCAGCGACGCCGAAAGCCCGCGGGCTCCCGCGGCTTTTATTGAATCGGTAATGTTCTCAAATAAAAAGATTGAAAAACTGGAAGACCGCAAACCCGATCTTCTTGACGCCGGCGAAACCAATCCGCGTGTAAAGGCGCTCAAAGACAAAAGCCGCTACGCTTTTGACGCGGATGGAAAACCCATAAGCAAAAATAAACTCTTCCAGCTCCGCGACGGCCTGTTTGAAGCGATGCTTTACCGTTTTAAAATCGATCCCACAATGGCGGCCTGGGGCGAAGAAAACCGCGACTGGGGCGGAGCATTCGCCGTTTACCGCGGCCTCACCGAAGCGCTTCCCTACCACCGCCTGTTCAACAGTCCAATATCGGAGGGCGCGATAGTCGGCTCCGGTGTTGGCTACGCGATGGCCGGCGGCAGGGCCGTAGTTGAATTAATGTACTGTGATTTTATGGGCCGGGCCGGCGACGAAATTTTTAACCAGGCGTCCAAATGGCAGTCAATGTCCGCAGGCCTCCTTAAAATGCCGCTGGTGATCAGGGTGTCGGTGGGCAACAAGTACGGCGCCCAGCACAGCCAGGACTGGTCAGCAATAACGGCCCACATACCCGGCCTCAAGGTAATGTTCCCCGCGACTCCCTACGACGCCAAGGGCATGCTCAACCTGGCCCTGTCCGGCAGCGATCCGGTAATCTTTTTTGAAAGCCAGCTCCTGTATGACCGCGGCGAACAATTTGAAAAAACAGGCGTACCCGAAGGTTACTACGAAATCCCGGAAGGCGAACCCGCGATCAGGCGGCAGGGCAAAGACCTGACCATCGCTACAATCGGGGCAACTTTATACACAGCTTTAAACGCCGCGGACATTCTTAAGGAGAAATACGGCCTTGAAGCTGAAGTAATTGATCTGCGTTTTATAAATCCGCTTAACTACGAAAAAATAATCGATTCAGTAAAGAAAACCGGGAAAATACTTCTGGCAAGCGACGCGGTCGAACGCGGCTCGTTCCTGCATACAGTTGCTTCCAACATCACTTCCTTTGCTTTTGATTACCTGGACGCTCCTCCCGCCATTGTCGGAAGCCGCAACTGGATTACGCCGGCCCCGGAATGCGAACATTATTTCTTCCCGCAGACCGAATGGATAATCGACGCTGTCCACGAAAAAATCCTGCCGCTTAATGGACACTCGTCTTCTACCGCGCAGGGCAATCTGGAATTTATGCGAAGGAACAGGCTGGGAGTATGACAGCAATAACGCCGGGATCTCAAACCGGAGCGCCTTTAATTGGTCCGATTATCAGCGATCCAGTTATCAACGATCCGGTTATCAATGATCCGACAGCCGGCGAAGACTATCGAATTTCAGCATTGTCGGCTTTTATAAAAAAAAATGCTGAAAAGGAAACATCCGCGCTGCCGTCTTTTTGCGGCGAAATAAACAACCACATCCACACCATTTACAGCTTTAGCCCGTATACGCCGGCAATGGCCGCGCTCAGGGCAAGGCTTGCCGGGCTGGAAGCGGCAGGCTCCGTCGACCATGACAGTTACGCGGCGGCAGGCGAAATGCGGCGGGCCTGCGCGGTTTTGGGAATGGGCTGTGTTACAGGTCTTGAAATCAGGGTAAGCCTGCGCCATACCGAATTCGGGAGCCGCAAAATTAACAGTCCGGATTCCGCCGGCATTATCTACATAACAATACAGGGCGTACCAGCGGCAGGGGTTTCGGCAGTCAATGATTTTTTGGCGCCGATAAAAATGGCCCGCGGGAAACGCAACCGCCTCATGGTAGAGAACCTTAACAACATCCTTGCCGGCAGCGGGATCTCCCCGCTGTCCTATCAAAACGACATAGTCCCGCTTTCAATGGAACCTCACGGCGGCAGCGTTACAGAACGGCACATACTGTACGCCCTGTCACTTAAGCTGATTAATGACTGCGGCCGCGGAGAAAATCTGCTGCGTTTCTTAAAAGAAAAATTCAGTCTTGAAGCAACAGGAAAAATCAAAAGCATGCTGGAAGATAAAGACAATCCGTATTACCCCTGGGATCTTCTGGGTCTTTTAAAAAGTTCCTTCAACGACAGAATCTTTATACAGCCTGATGAAGCGGAATGCCCCCAGGCCGAAAAGGCCGCGGCTTTCGCGGCTTCGATTAACGCTGTTCCGTCATACGCCTACCTCGGCGACATTACCGAATCCCCTACCGGCGACAAAAAGGCGGAAAAATTCGAAGACGAATTCCTGGATATACTAATACCGTTTTTAAAAAAACTGGGGTTTCTCGGTATAACCTACATGCCGCCGCGCAACACCGCAGCGCAATTGGAACGCCTGCACAGCCTCTGCGTAAAATATGGTTTTCTCGAAATAAGCGGCGTAGACATCAACAGCCCCCGCCAGACCTTCTCCTGCCCCGAGATCCGCAGGCCCGAGTTCGCGATCCTCTCTGACACAACCTGGGCTCTTGCAGCCCATGAATTGCTGGCAAACAGAACACCGCCGGCAGAAACGCGCGGCCTTTTTAACCCGGCCGATCCGCTGGCGGCCAGACCGCTGGAAGAACGGATAGCAGCGTTCGCCAAAATCGGCAGGGATCTGGCTGCGAAAAAATAATAATATACCGGAAAATATTAGTCCTTACGTTCATTGTTCATATAACCTTTTCATGTTATATTCATATAATAAATATGGGGGAAAATATGACAGATCGCGCTGTTTTAATAAAAGAAATTGATAAACTATCACCAAAATACTACGGAGAAGTGTATGACTTTGTTGGTTATCTGCAAAGAAAAAAACAAATAGACCAGGAAGCTGACACAGCGGCATACAAAGCAATGGCCGCCGACACAGAACGAGAACAGGAAGCTCACGAATGGTGTAATGCATATTTTGGGCCTGTTAGCAAATTATGAAACGGGGTAGTGTCTGGTGGGTTGAGTTTGACCCGTCTGTACCCGGGAGAAGCAGTAGTTAATTTAAACAATCAAAAAAACAAAGCAATGAGCGACCAAATTATGAGTGCGGATAAAAGCCGGTTCAAGAATAAAATGGGTGATTTAACAGATACTGATATGCTGCTTATTGAAACTGCTATGAAAAATTTCTTTGATCTATCTTAATCCAAGGAGAATTAAATGAAACCTGAAGCATTAATCGCCGCAGAAATCCGCGGCGCGATTATTAATAAAACCGGCAAGCCCTGGGTTGTCAGTTATGAAACCGCGGTACAGGATTCTATGGCGGTGCACAATTCTGCGGCAGCGCAGGATTCTGCGACAGTACCGGACTCCGCGGTATTGCGCGTTAAACCGGAAAATGTAAATGACACGCGTATAAAAATTTTGGAAGCGGTAAAAAATTACGGGCCCCAAAAAATACCACTAAAAATAGAAATAGACTGCGGCTGGGACACAGCCAAAGATAAAACATACAGTTACCTTTGCGCCCCGGATTTTGACAGTATCGAAAAAATCCGGGCAGGCACCATAACCGAACCATGGGCTGTAGATATTATTACTGCAGACGCTGCGTGTGCGGACACGCAAACTGCCGCAGCGCGAACTGCTGCCGCACAAACTACCGCCGGCAGACAAGGCGCCGCGGACTTCGGCACGTCAAGATCACTGGTTGTAAAAAACCGGGTCGCTGTAGTTACCGGCGGCGCGCAGGGCTTTGGAGAAGAAATAACCCGCGGCCTGGTCTCCGCGGGAGCGATTGTTTTTATTGCCGACCTCAACTACGCAGGGGCCGCGAAACTCGCCCAGACGCTTAACCGGGATGCCGGCAGGATCATTGCTTTCCCGGCGGAAGTCAATGTAGCCGACGAAGCCTCGGTTGAAAAAATGACAGAGAACATCGCGCTTAAAACCGGAGGACTGGACCTGTGCGTAAGCAACGCCGGAGTTCTGCGCGCTTCTTCAATCCTGGAACAGGACATTACCTCATTCAAATTCGTAACCGATATTAACTACACGGCTTTCGCCATTGTTACCAAACACTGCGGCCTTCTGATGAGCCGCCAGAACCTGAACGCGCCGCTTTGGACTACAGACATAATCCAGATAAATTCCAAATCCGGGCTTGACGGTTCAAACAAAAACGGTTCCTATGCAGGCAGCAAGTTCGGCGGCATAGGCCTGGTGCAGAGTTTCGCAAAAGAACTGGTGGATTACCGCATCAAGGTCAACGCGGTTTGCCCGGGCAACTTCTTTGACGGTCCGCTGTGGGCAGATCCGGAGAAAGGTCTCTTTGTTCAGTATTTAAAAACCGGAAAAGTCCCGGGCGCAAAGAACATAGCAGAAGTCAAGGCTTTCTATGAATCAAAAGTGCCGATGGGACGCGGATGCACGGGCCCAGATGTTATCAGGGCCGTGCTGTATCTGGTAGAACAGGTTTACGAAACCGGACAGGCCCTGCCGGTCACAGGCGGCCAGGTTATGCTGAGTTAATATTCAGAAACCTTAACCGGGCAGTTCTTTTACCTTTTCTGCAATTATTTTTTTTATTGCCTTTTTTCCTTGACCTTTTCTTTCTCCTTGGAAATGTTGGCGATTAATTTATCCATAAGTTTATCTATGGCCGGGTTCAATTCAAAGTCATGTTCGCTCTGGTGAATTGATACGCCCCAGCGGAAATTAACCAATGCCTCCGCGGCAAAATCTTTTTCTTTGGTCAGCGTAAAAAGGAGATCAACAATCATGTTCTCCGCGTTGCGGATCCGGGCAATTTTTTTATCCAGATATTCCCTTGTCTCATTGCCAAGTGTAAAATGTACCGCCTTGACTTCAATGTTCATTTTTGCCTCCAAAAATATAATTTTAAATGCATGTTATTCCGGAACTTAAGTTTCCGGCCAATGCTTTTTTTACGGTAATTTTCAGTTTTTATTTTCATCTGTTATACGAAGAATCAAGATCAAGTTCCCTGCGGTATTTGGCGACTGTACGCCGGGCCAGATTGACCCCGCGCATGGAAAGGATCTTCGTGATATCCTGATCCGAAAAATTGCGTTCCTCGGTGGAGATCAATTCCCGGATCATTTCCTTGACACCTCCTTTGGAATACCTGGATCCCCCGGAACCGATTCCCTTTATTGAATTTGTAAAAAAATGGCGCAGTTCAAAAATACCCCATTCAGTCTGAATGTACTTGCCGTTGGCTGTCCTTGAAACAGTGGTTTCGTGGATGCCCAGTTCGCCGGCAATATCCCGCAGTGTAAGGGGCGCAAGGTATTTGGGACCGTAGGTAAAAAAGGAACGCTGGAATTCAACAATGGCCCTGGATACGCGTAACAGGGTATGGTTCCTCTGATTAATCGCGTCAATAAACCACCTGGCTTCCCTGATATTTTCGCGGGCAAAATCCCTGACAGGTTTTTCTTCCTGCTTGACCGACATCTTCATAAAAAAAGGATTAATGCCCAGCACCGGAATTTCAACATCATTGAGAATTATAACAAACTCCCCTTCCCGCTTTTCAACCTGGATATCCGGTATCACATAACGTACGCTGTCAGACGCAAAGGCGCGTCCGGGGAAAGGATTTAATTCCCTGATTTTATTAAAAATTTCACTGACCTCGCCCGCGGTACAGCCCAGTTTTTTGGCGGCTTCGGCCATCTTGCCGCGTTCAAGCAATTGCAGGTAATCAAGGGCCGTAAGCATCAGATCCATTTTTGGATCATCGCTGTACTTTAAACGTATCTGAACTTCCAGGGATTCCCTGTAACCGGATGTACAGGCGCCGGCAGGTTCAAGGGCCTGAATTATTTTAATCGCTTTTTCCGCAGGGGCCCTGTCCGCTTCCCCGATCAGCTCATCTACCGGTACTATATGGAAACCGTCATCGTTAAGATTCTGAATCAGCAGTTCGCCCGCACGGCGTACATCAGGTTCCAAAGGTTCGAGTTTCAATTGCCAAAGCAGACTGTCCTGCAGGGTTTCGTCACGGGAAAGGGCGCCTTCGATAAAGCGGTGCCGTTCTTCTGCCGCGGCCTCTCCGCCTTTTTTTACAAACCCGGAGTCGGATGTTACTTCAAAATAGTCGTCTTCTTCTTTTTTGGGCAGAATTGACTCATCAAGGGAGACCGTAGTTTTATCTGCCAAAAGTTCAAGCGCGGGATTTTTTTCGATTTCGTCCTGAATTTTTTCCCTCAGTTCCATTACAGGCAATTCCATTACCTTAAGGGACATTAAAAGCTGGGGACTCAGTTTTAGACGCTGTTCCTGGACAAGCACAGGACGCTGAAGCTGCATAAGCCATTATAATACATAGATTGGAACTTGTCTCTCGCTTAATTATAATATACAGATGTACGAAAATAACATTCTGAATTCACGCCTGGCCGCTGTAGGCCTAAAAATCCCGGAAATCCTGCTTCCCGCGCCCGGAATTGATCTCCAAAAATGGGCAGTTATTGCCTGCGACCAGTTTACCCAGGACCGCGGATACTGGGAAAAGGTCAGGGAAATTACCGGGACTGCCCCATCTGCCCTTGATTTTATTTTTCCGGAAGTCTATTTGCTCAACAGCGATGAAAAAGCCCGGGAAGCCAAAAGAGAAGAAATAAAATCAGCAATGGAATCAAGCCTAAAAAACGGAATTTTTGGCAAACCCGGTCACTATGGAGTTTACATAGAACGGAGCGCTCCGGGCCGCTGTGTCAGGAAAGGCCTGGTTATGGCGATCGATCTGGAAAAATATGACTGGAATCCAAAAGAAAAATCCTTAATACGGGCAACAGAAGGCACAGTGCCGGAACGCATTCCGCCCAGAATGCAAATCCGCCAAACAGCCGCCCTTGAGACCACCCATGTTCTGCTTTTAATTGACGACGACGAAGACAAACTAATCTCTGGTTTAGGCGAAATTGCCAAAAAAAATCCCCCGTTATATCAAACCCAGTTAATGCTGAATTCGGGAGCTATCATTGGATGGGCCTGTGAAACAGGCGCCTGCTGTAAAACAGACGAAAATTGTGAAGCACGTGACGCCTGGGAAACATTTGCAAAAGGCCTGGAAAACCTGGCCGCAAAAGCGCAGGGCCGTTACGGCGTACCTTGCGGTGTACAGGAAGAAACTCCGTTTCTATACGCTGTAGGCGACGGCAACCATTCCCTGGCAGCCGCAAAAGCATCCTGGGAAGAATACAAAAAAATCCACGCCGGAGAAGCCGGGTTAGAAAACCACCCGCGCCGCTACGCTCTGGTTGAACTTGAAAATCTTTACGACAGCGGTATTAACTTTGAACCGATTCACCGGATAGTATTTGGAATAACCCCAAAGGCATTGCAAAAGGAGCTGACCAAATCAACGGCTTTTGATATCCACCCTGACAAACACAATACCAACATCCTGCGCCTAATACCGCGCACAGACGAAATTTCCACAGTAAGTCTTGAACCGCTGCTGGATAATTTTTTAAAACAAAACGCAGGCAGCGCATCAATAGATTACATCCACGGCGAAGACGAACTGATCCGTCTTGCCGGCAACCAATCCCGCCCCGCGGTTGGTATACTGCTGCCGCCAATCGAAAAGAACGGCCTCTTTAAAACCATAGCCGTAAACGGCCCCCTCCCAAGGAAAAGTTTCTCCATGGGGGAAAGCCGGGAAAAGAGATTCTATCTGGAATGCAGGAAGTTATAAGAATTTATTGGAAAAAAGTTCTCACGGAGGCACAGAGCTCACAGGGGACACGGAGGAAGAATAAAAAAATGAGAAAGGAAAAATTAGAAATGAGAAAAGTTAAGAGTCGCCACTTACCACTAACTACTCCCTACTAACTACTTACTACTAACTACTCCCCACATTTCTCCTTTCTACTTTCACATTTTTCAAATTATTGCGTCAACATAGGCCAGTTCGTGGTCCATTGCGATACAGGCCGCGCCGATGGCGGCGAGGGTGTTGCCGAATTCGGTTGGTTCCAGAGTAAAGTTTTCCAGCGCTACAAAGATCGCGTTTTCCCTTATTTTGGCGGTAAGACGATCGAATAATGGCGCGCCGATTTTATTAAGTTCAGAGGACAGGATTATTTTTTCGGGGTTAAGGATGTTGAGAAGCTGGGTAAGGGATTCACCCAGATATCCGCAGATTTCATCCAGAAGAAAAACACATTCGGGATCACCGGCCAAAACCTGCTCGATAAAAAGATCGATGTTTATTTTTTTAAAATCCCTGCCGGATTTTTCCCAGAGGTTTGCAAAACGGTTGGCTTTGACGCCTTCGAGAATCCGTTCCCTGATTGCGGTCTCCGATACTTCGCTTTCCAGGCATCCGCTTTTACCGCAGGGACAGTACCGTTTGGAACCGCTTACCCGGATGTGGCCGATTTCGCCGGCCGTGTAATTCTTGCCCTTGTATAAAATGTTGTCAAATACACAGCTCATTTTAATTCCGCTGCGTATGGAAATAATAAGGTAGCACATTCCGCGGTATTGGGGCCGCAGCCATTTATATGCGAGCGCCATACCGTTTGTATTGTGCTCGATGTAAACGGGAATATTTTTTACCAGCGGCGTTAAAAATCCCAGGATATCAATATTTTTCCACCTGGGTATATGGGGATAAAAAATCGAAATTCCGGTATTCTCATCAAGGTACCCCGGCGATCCGACTCCAATACCGATTATCCTGTCCTCACGGCCCTTCATAACATCAAGCATTTTTAAAAGATTTATCTTCAGGCTGTCAAGGACAAATTCCACTGTCAGCCCTGTTACGGGGAAGGGCTGTCTGAAATAATGAATGCTCTCCCCGCAGAAGTTTAAAATGGCCCCGCTGATATCGGCGGCGTTAAAAGTAATGCCTATAAAATAGCCGCCTTCCGCGTTTAGGGAAATATAAACCGGTTTTCTGCCGCTGGAAGTTTTTCCTTTTTCTGCATAGTAAACAAGGTTCTGGTCCAGCAGCCTGTTTACGGTGGAAAGAACAGTAGCCATGCTGTAGCGGGTTTCTTTTTTAAGCTGAATTTTTGAAATCTTGCCGCGCTCCCGTATCAGGGAGAGGATGCGGTTGCGGGTATTGTTTTTGCGGATAAGGCCGGCGCCGGGATTGTTCATTATATTACCTTGCAGGAAAGCCGGTTAAATGTAAGTTACCTTAAGGATATCTCTTTCGCCGGCAGGCATTTGCTTTGACGCGTAACCAACGGCAATTCCAAGCCTGGGTTCCATGCCATCCGGAATTTTGAGATCCGCAGCCAGATTTTTATCGTTCTCAAAAAGTATAGATATCATTCCAAGCATGCAGGACCCCAGTCCCAGCGACTGGGCGGCCAGGCAGATATTCTCGGCGGCTATAGCGCAGCTTGTTTCTCCTCCGGATAAAATAATCAATAACGGCGCATAATAATGTATACTTATGTCAGGATTCCCATTGTTGCGTTCAACCAGCCGCGACCGTACCGGTTCCTGCACATGCTCGCGCGCTGTCTTGTTCATCCTGTCAAACATTGTCTTGTTCCGTATAACTGTAAAATGTCTGTCCTGTTTGTTCATTCCGGTCGGAGCCCAGATCCCGGCGTCAATGATTGCAGATAAATCGGCTTCAGAGACGGGTTCGTTTTTAAAAGCGCGGCAGCTTCGCCGCTGGCGGATATTGCTTAGTGTTTCGTTCATTTTAAGCCCCTATGTTAAAATTTTGCATTATTATATCAATTTTTTTTGGTTAAATCATATACCATAAATTATATACCAATATTCAGTTTATTAATCAATATTACTTGACAAATATATTTTAACATATTATATTACAATAGTAGTTATAAAAAATATTTTAAGGAGATATTTATGGACAGACCTATTGATTCACTGACCGGTTTAGTCTCCGGAGTTGAATTAAACGCCGAAATGGAAAACCTTATGGCCGGCAGCAGCGAATTCGCCTATGCCAAGGTTGATGTTGACATGCTTTTTAATGCAAACCGGGATTTTGGACACGAGGCCGGAGACGCGATCTTTAAGTGCGTCGCAAAACACCTAAAGGAAATTTTTCCGCAGCCATGCGCGGTTTTTAGGGATTCAAGGGATGAATTTGACATTCTGCTGCCGGGAAGCACCAAGGAAGAAGCGTTTCTAAAAGCGGAGCAGGCCCGCAAATTAATAAATTCAGAAAAACTGAATTATAAATCAAAGGACGGGAGACCAATGACCCAGTCGGTCAGCATAGGTATTTCATCCTACCCTTACGACGGAGACAGGCCCGCTGACATAATCCGCCGCGCCGACAGCGCCGTGGCCCGCGCAAAGAAAAACGGCCGCAACCAGGTCTGCCTTGCAAGGGAAGAAAAACTCATCCCCAAAACCAGCCACTACACATCGGCCCAGCTTGAAAAACTAACGCTCATTGCGGAGAAAGAAAAAATCGGGGAAGCGGTTTTATTGCGGGAAGCTTTGGATGATTTGTTAAAAAAGTACGACGAGTAATAATTACTGAAACGGCTGTTCCGCGGGCGCCAGTTACTGCCGCCGGCGCTGCCATACTTTTCGCGGGTAGTCTGTTATACTTTTCGCGGAGAATCTAATATACTTTCTGCGGGCTATCTGCTATACTTTTCGCGGACAATCTAATATACTTTTCGCGGCAGGTAAAATAATGGCAGAAGAAATATTGCGGTGGCAGGTTAGCAATGTCAGGGATGCGTTAAAATTACGCCGGGTAGTAGTCATTTCCGGCGCAAGGCAATCCGGCAAAACCACACTGTCACACCAAATTTTTCCCGGAGATGCTGATTACCGCACCCTTGATGATACAGACATGCTGGATTTCGCCCTCAAGGATCCAAAAGGTTTTATTATTAAAACCGGCAAAACAATGGTCATTGACGAAGTCCAAAAAGCTCCCCGTCTTATTCCCGAGATCAAGCAGGCTGTAGACAGGGATAAAAGCCCAGGGCAATATTTACTCACAGGTTCAGCGAATATACTTACCCTGCCCGCGATTTCAGACAGTCTCGCGGGCCGTGCTAAATACCTGCGTCTGCGGCCGCTTGCCAACGGTGAGATCCTGGATAGAAAGCCGATATTCCTGGAAATGGCTTTTAAAACGGAATTCCCCGATACAATAAAAGGTTTTAATAAAGCCGATATTATAGACCTTGCCTTCCGCGGAGGGTATCCGGAAGCGGCAGTGATTAATAATCTCAGGCACAGAAAAGACTGGCACATGGATTACATCAAAGCGATTATCAGCAGGGATTTAAAAGACATCGCAAATATACGGCGGCAAGATGTACTGGAAAGCCTGTTCGAAATACTGGCTGCCTGGTCTGCCAGATACATGGAAAAGAGCCAAATAACCGCGGCAATGTCCATTAACAAACTTACCCTTGACAGCTACATCAACACTCTTGTTTCAATGTTTATGTTTGAAAAAGTGCCGCCGTGGATAAAGTCGGATTATGAACGTATAGGCAAGCGGCCAAAATTTTTTATGACCGACACAGGTGTAATGACTTCTGTTCTAGGCTGGGATCCAAAAAAAGTTTTTATGAGCAGCGATCAAAGCGGTAAGTTAATTGAAACATTTGTTTTCCAGGAATTAGCCGCCCTGGCGGATTTAGATACCAAATACCGCCTCTGCCAGTACCGCGACAGAAACGGCCAGGAGATAGATTTTTTACTTGAACGCGATGACGAATCCTTGCTTGGCATTGAAGTAAAAGCCGGGCACAATGTTTCAATGGATGATTTTAAGCCCCAGATCTGGTTCAGTGAAAATATCATCAAGAACACAAAACCATATACAGGAATAATACTTTATTCCGGCGACAGGACGATCCGTTTTAGCAAAAATATGACGGCAGTTCCGACTGCAGCGCTGTGGGCCATGTAACGCATTTCAAATTAACGTGCATTTTTTAAAAACATTGGTATTTACAATTTTGATACAGCCAGGTTATACTAAATTAAATCGAAAACGACATAAGAGGGGTACATAAAATGGAAATAATTAAAATCTGTGCAGTAAGCGCGGTTCAGACAAGTTTTTGGGGAAGCAGCCGCAATGAATTTTTTACAGTGCATATGCCCGGTTTAAAAAAACTGGAAGACAAGCTGGGCTTTAAGCTTTTTTGGATTGAAAAACCTGTAACCACACAGGAAGAAGCAGAGGCTGCAGTAACAGAGGCCAAAGAAAAAGGCGCTGACTTTTTATTGGTACAGTCAACGACTTTTGCCGCAGGCGCGGTTATAATTCCTTTTGCCCGGAGCGGGATATTGCTGGGAATTTGGGGAATTCCTGAGATCACAGAAACAGGCGCCATCCCTTATAATTCGTTCTGCGGAATAAACATGTTCGCCAGTATCATAAAACAGTACGCCGGAAAAGAAATACCGTACAAATGGTTTTACGGGAATGTTGACGATGAACTTTTTATGGAACGTTTTAAGGTAACGGTAGGAGCGTTAAGGGCTGTTAAAAAAATCAGGAGCGGAAGCCGGATTGCATTGATCGGCGGAACAGCTCCGGGTTTCTACGACCTGGGTTATGATGAAAGTCTTTTAATGGAAAAACTTGGAGTTCAGATTTTTTATCATGAGTTCGGTGAGGTAAAGGACCTTGCGCTTTCGTATCCGGAATCCGCTGCCAAAAATGAACTGGATAGATTCCGGGGCGGATGTGTATCGGTGGCAAAAGACCTTGCCGGCGAGGGGCTCCTGAACATGGCCAGGGTTTATATGGCCATAAAAGAAATAACCGTAAAAAACAATTATGACTCAATCGCGATTGGCTGCTGGCCAAAATACCGCAAGGAACTGGGTATTGTAGTCTGCGCCGTCATCGGCCGCCTGCTTGAAGACAATATCCTTGCCGCCTGCGAAGGCGATATAGAAAGCGTAATTACAATGATGATAATGCACGAGATTTCCGGCAGCATGCCGATGCTCATGGACATGTCAAAATTTGACGAAAGGGACGGATCTGTCCTTATGTGGCACTGCGGCTCCGCGCCGGGCAGGTACGCGGATTCAGCCGGTGTTTGCCTTGACGGCCATTACAAACCCGGCAGCCGCGTGACCATTGCCGATGATATCCGGGTTGCCGGTGTCTTTGATATGTATTATAAAAGCCAGGGAGCAACAGCCGCGCGGTTAAGCGGCAACGGCAAAAATCTGCTCGCGTTTTCCGGTGATTTTATCGAAAAGACCGATCACAGTTACGCGGGCAGCAGGGGCTGGATCGGCAATCTTTCCATGGACAGCAAAGAACTAAAGGTCAGGGATCTAATCGAGACCATTATGTCCAAAGGCCTGCAGCACCATTACGCAGTCTGCTCCGGCCGCATGGAAAGTGAACTGCGCGAGATGGCCGCCTGGCTTAATATAAATGAAGTTGAGCCGGTTGAATATTCAAATGTTTTTAAAAGGCTGTAATAAAAGGACTATAAGGGCATATAAGCTTTTATAAAAAAAAATTTCAAGAATCGTAAAAAAATTACGAATAAATTTGACATTCAGAAATTTCTGCAATATAATTTTTTAATCGAAAACGATATAATTTATTAAAGGGAGAAGAGTATGAGAAGATTTTTACTGTGTTTATCGGTGATTACCTTAAGTATTTGTCTGGCATTGCCGGTTTTTGCCGGCGGAGGCGCCCAGAGCAATACAGGAAGCGGCAGTGCGTCTACAATGGTTAACGGCAGGGAAATGGTTAACAATACTTTTGTTACAGGTATTCCGATTGTCAATCAGCCGCTGACTCTGACAATTGCGGAAGAGCCGCATTTCCAGGATGAACTGGCAAACAATATGGAAAAGAAACCGTTTGTCATTCCTACGGAAAAAGCCACCGGAATTCATATCAATTGGATCTCAACTACCGCTGCCGCGACTCCCGCTATCCTTGCCAGCGGCGATTTACCCGATGTTTTGCTTGGCCTGGTTAATGACAGACTTTTGGTTCAGAACACCAATCTTTTCCTGCAGCTTGATGATAAAATGGATAAATGGCTGCCAAACGTAAAAGCTTTTTATGAACAATACGTTCCCGACTGGAAAAGGTTCCTTACCCTGGAAGACGGTCACATTTACAGCTTAATGGGTAACTGGGACTTTTCACTCCCGCATTCAATAACCAGCCTGACCTTTTTTAACCGCAACTGGCTTGCGAAAGTCGGAATGCCTGCGCCCAAAACCGTAGTGGAGTTCCGCGATGTACTGCGCGCTTTTAAGGCGCAGGATGTGGGCAATCCCGGCGGCATGGCCAATAAAATACCGTACGGTTTTTCGCCTGCACCCGGAAACGCGTTTATCACAGTACTGCAGGGATCATGGGGTATCTGGAAAGATAATTTCAACCTCAAAGACGGCAAAATAACTCCTGTTTTAAATACCCAGAATTACCGCGACTACCTTGAATTTATGCATAGTCTGGTTGCCGAGGGATTGGTCAATGCAGAAGGCTTCTCAATTAACAGGGAACAATTCACTGCCCTGCTGACTTCCATGAACGTAGGCTCGTTCTCCGGATGGAGTCCCGCCAACTTTATTTCCAAAGAAGAAGACCTGGCTGTCTGGGATTCAGTTGAACCATTTACTGTTCCCGGTAAAGAAAACCTAAGAATTGTTTATGATGGTTCAACGGTAAGAAAAAATTCCAGCCGCACAACATATATCATTTCAAAAACTTCCAAAAATCCTGAAGCGGCGATGCGCTGGTGGGATTACCTGTCCAGGGATCAGGACGCCGCGATGTTCGCGACTCACGGCGATCCGGGAATCGCATATGTAAAACTCGGCGAAAACGATTATCTGCAGAAGACACCGACCCAGGAACAATCGCTCGCCTACGGAATCGTAAGCCTTGGCGATTTCCTCAATTCCATCGGCCTGACCAACCGTTCTCCGCTGGTACTGAACAATCCCCGTACAGATCTCCAGCAGGCGCCCTATAACGAAAACGCGTGGCGCTGGAGAACTTACCCGCTCATGACCGGTTACGAACTTAACGAAGATTTACCGCGTTCAATAGTACCCGCGGCGCAAAGCGATCAGAGGGCGCTTATCGAAGTCGATCTGCTTCCCTTTGCGGCGGAATTCCGCGCGGACGCAATTCTTAACGGCGTTACCGACGCAAAATGGAACGCCTATGTAAACGATCTTCAGAATAAATACCGGTATAATGAATACCTTAAATGGCATCAGGACTGGGTAGACGGGAAATTCTAATCAATAAGACCGGTGCCCGGAAAGTTTAAAACTGCTTCGGGCACCGGCTTTGTCAATATCGGAGACGATCCGGATGAATGTTGATTTTAAAAAAAAATTAAAACTGGCAAAGCAGAATTATGTTCTGTATCTGTTAATCCTGCCGGCTTTTACATATATTGTTTGCTTTCAGTATTTGCCGATTTACGGTGCGCAGATTGCATTCAGAAATTACCGTATACAGGACGGAATTATCGGCAGTCCGTGGGTAGGGCTGCAGTGGTTTAAAACATTTTTTACATCGCCCAGAAACAGAACCATTATCTGGAATACGGTCATTATAAGTATATATAACCTGCTGGCCGGTTTTCCCATACCCATTATATTTGCTTTATTGCTGAACCAGGTAAAAAGTTTACGATACAAAAAACTGGTCCAGACAGTTACCTATATGCCGCATTTTATTTCAATGGTTGTTATCATTGGAATGATCTCGGTATTTTTTTCCCCGACAACCGGGTTCATAAATAAATTAATCGGAATGTTTACGGGCCAAAATGTTTATTATCTTGGCATGCCAAAATATTATTACCATCTGTTTGTCTGGTCCGGTGTCTGGCAGTCATTCGGGTGGGGTTCAATTATATACATGGCTTCGCTGTCGTCGGTCGATACTGAACTTTACGAAGCGGCCATGATAGACGGCGCAAACAGGCTGCAGCAGGTAATATACATTGATATTCCGCATTTAAAACCTACAATGATAATTTTGTTGATTCTGGCAACCGGGAATATAATGAATGTAGGATTTGAAAAATCCTGGCTGATGCAGAACGATTTAAATATAAGCGTATCCGAAGTAATATCTACATATACGTACAGGATCGGAATAATGAATTCGATGTTCAGTTATTCTGCTGCCATTGGATTATTCAACAATGTAGTAAATTTTATTTTTCTTGTTATGGTGAATTTTTTATCCAAAAGGGTATCGGACAATAGCCTATGGTAATCAGCTTTTTGACAGAGGAATCTGATGTCAATGAACAATAAAAAATCATTCTTTTCATGGTTTAAATACTCAAGCGGTGACAGAATATTCACAATTTTTGTTTACTTTATAATAACGGTTTTATTTCTTGTTTCATTTTACCCGGTCTATTATGTGCTTATAGCTTCATTTTCCGATTATGTAGCGGCAAATTCGGGCAACATGCTGCTGATTCCCAGCGGTTTCCATCTTGTCGGATATACGGGGATTTTGCAGCTGCAAAAAATATGGATTGGCTACGGAAACACATTGATATATGTTCTCTTTGGAACAATATTCGGTCTTGCATGTTCGATGATGGCCGGTTACGGCCTTTCAAGGAAAGACCTTCCCGCGCGCAATATAATAATGCTGTTAATGATTTTTACCATGTTTTTCTCCGGAGGAATGATACCTACATATATAACAGTTAAAAATTTCGGACTGTTGAACACAAGACTGGTTCTGATAATAATGGGAAGCGTCTCTGTTTATAACATAATTTTGATCCGGACTTTTTTCTCTGTAAGTATTCCAAATGAATTAAGGGAAGCGACCGTAATTGACGGCTGCGGAAATTTCCGTTTCTTTATACAGTTCGCCCTTCCCCTTTCCACAGCCATTGTAGCGGTAATTACCCTTTATATTGCCATATATCACTGGAACGCGTATTTTAACGCGCTGCTGTATATCACCGATCGCAATAAACTGCCGCTGCAGGTTATATTGCGGGAATTGCTTACTTCCAGATTAAACGAACCTTCCGCAAATACAGAAATGAACGAAGATTCAATGATAATGCTGCAGGTAATCAAGTACAGCGTAATCGTAGTTTCGATAGCGCCGATAATGTGTCTTTATCCGTTCGTCCAAAAATATTTTATAAAAGGCGTAATGATAGGATCGATTAAAGGTTAAAATAAAGGTTAAAATAAAGGTAAGAGGTTAAAAATGAAAATAAAATATTCGGTAAATCTGGACGCGGTCTTTAGCGGAGTTGATCCCGTTACCGCAATCGAAGGGGTAAAGGCCGCTGGGTATGACTGCTTTGAATTCATGCGGTACTTTGGCAAAGATCTGCAGGCAATGAAGTCAAAGGCTGACGCGCTGGGAGTAATATGTGTGTCATTCAGCGGCAAGCCAAAGCCCATTAACCTGACCGATCCAGCGGCGCAGAACGATTTTATCGAGGTGTTAAAGGGCGCTGTTGAGGCAACAAAAATATTCGGGAACAAACGCCTTGTAGTAACGGCCGGAGACGACACCGGAGCGCGCAGGGATTATCAACATAAGGCGCTGGTAAACGCCCTTAAAAAGGCCGTCCCCATCGCGGCAGAAAACAATATTACATTGATGCTTGAACCGCTTAACGGCAGGGTCAATCATATAGGTACATATCTGGAATATTCCGACGAAGGTTTTGAAATTATCAATGAAGTCGGCAGCGCCAATGTGAGGCTGCTGTACGATATTTATCATCAACAGATAACAGAAGGTGATGTGCTGCGCAGGATACTGGCCAATATTAAATTGATCGGGCACATCCACACAGCCGGCAGTTACGGCAGAAAAGAACTCGATCTGGGCGAACTTGACTACCGCAGAATAATCGAAAAAATTATCGAAGCCGGTTATGACGGTTATATTGGATTTGAATATTGGCCAGCGGCGGATAATCTTACCGGACTTAAGCGGATGCGCGAATGTATGCCCAGATAAAATTTGACAGGGAACGGGTTGCGCAGGCAAGAGACCTGCGGCGGCGCTGGTATGACAACGAAAAAATTGAGAGGACTCCTTTTGTCTATACGGCCGGGCCTGCTAAAACAAAATCTTACTGGCGGCCGGGAAATCCCTATACCATAAGTGAAATGATCGCTGATTCTTCCAAAGCAGTTGAAGCCGCGATCCTTATGAATCAGTACCATTTTGATACTTTCCCGGATTGTGATTATCTGCCGGTCATGAGCCTGGGTTATCTTGGAGAAGGCATACTGCCGGCAATGTACGGCGCCAAACAATACATTACAGAAAAAAATCCCCCGTTTACGGAGGGCAGATTATTTAAGGATATTTATGAGGCGCAGAAACTGTCAAACGATCTGGACTTTGAAGATACAGAGTGGGGAAAAATTTTAAAGGAACACATAACCCGTTTTATTGACGCGACCAAAGGAGAAATACCTGTCGCGGTTGCAGATCACCAGTCCCCGTACGGTCTTGCCACCAAACTGGTTCCCAACGAAGAACTGATGTACGCCATGTACGACGCCCCGGAGCTGGTCCATAATTTTCTTGATGTAATAACTGACGGAATTATTAAACTGGTTGAAACCATGGAACGCTGGATAGGTCCGGAAAACCTGGCCATGAATCCCAACAACCCAATACCCGGCAAGGGCGGAATAATAATATGGGATGATTTTATTTCGGTATTAAATCCGGCGCAGCATATTGAATTCTGCGTACCCTGCAATAAAAAACTTTTTAAACGGTTTGGCCGCGGCCATCTGCATACATGCGGCCCCTATTTCCCCGGATTCATAAATGCCTGTATTGCATGCGAGCCGAGGTCCATGGATGTATCGATTATGAGGGGCATGGGCAAAACCCGAGAAGATTTGATTGGTTTTTTACATATTACAAAAGAAAAAAATATCCGTCTCTTTGGCAAACTGGCGATAAATGACTCCTCAATTTTTGAAAAGGGAACCCACAAAGAAGCCGATTATGAGCTGCTGTCCATGTTTGTTAAAAACGGATACCTGCCCGTTAACGAGGGCAGGTATGAGGATGGTATAAAATTTAAAGAGACTGTCGCCAGGATCGATTTGGAACCAAATTGATTTAATATTTACCCGGTAGCCAGTGCTGTACGGAGCGCAATGTTAACTTCCTGCATTTTTACTGCAGAGAGCTGCCCAATGTAATTGGTGAGCAGTGATTTTTGGATACTCATAAGAGCATCGCAGAAGACAGTACTGTCATGTTTAAGCCCTTCATCAGCGCCTACTTCGACCTGGGTCTGGAGACCGCCATAATTGGAATAGATTGGAGCACAAATGACAGTAGAAAAATTTTTATCAATAAGTTCCTGGCGGGAGACAATAAGAAAAACCCGTTGCTTTTTTGGATCATTATCTACATTTTTATTAACCTTATAAAGCTCACCGCGTTTCATTGGTCATCATTCTCCAATGGATTCCAGCATTGATACGAAAGAGCATCCATTGTTTCAGCATTAAGCTCTTCCGCATGAATCCTGAAATACTCCATTTCCTCCGCTTCGGTCATGCGTTTCTTTACAGAAGTTTTATGCATTGGAAATTGGATAATGACACTCGTCCGCCCTGTCGGTACTTCAGGCGGAACTTGTAAAACAATCCGGCGGTCAGCCGGTATTTCAACAATTTGTTCGATGGTCATAAAATAAACCTAACATGAAAAATAGTAATTTTCAATCAAGTTAAAAATCAATGTTTTACATCTACATATTAATAACTCAAACTTTTATAGATTTAAAATTCGTCATATAAGGCTTGTTAAACTCAAGCGCTTCCTCAACCATCTTTTTTATTTCAGAAAGGCTGCAGACCGCCGACGTAAGGGGATCGTAGGCGCAGGCGTAAAAGATTTTTTTTGGATCTCCTTCCAGACAGCCCTGGACAGCCAATTCCTCGCACATGGCCGATGTATTAACCATCGGTGCAAGCTGTGCCGGCAGCGGGCCTGCATGCATGGGCTCAAAACCGCGGCGGGACGCCAGCACCGGTACTTCGACGGCGCAGCCTGTTGGCAGATTGTCGATTAAACCGTAATTGCGGACATTGCCGTTAAATTTAAAAAGAGTGCCGTCGCCGATTACAGCGTTAAAAATTCCTGCGGCGTATTCCCTGCCCCGTTTAAGTTTAGTCTTGTCATTCATGAACGTTGTAAAATCTTCTTTCCAGGTCGCGTTTCGCTTGAGGAAATTTTCAATTCCCTGGTACTGGATTCCCGGATTGTTACCGGGGCCGGTGCAGTATTTTTCCAGCAGATCCGGACGCTTGCGGAACCACGCCAGGTATTCTGAATTATGGCCGCTGGACTCTGTTACATAGTAGCCAAATTTAAGGAAAATTTCGTTGCGCACAATTTCTTCATTATAAATTTCAGGCTTTTTAACGGCTTCTGCGATTAGGGGATAAGCGTCTTTCCCGTTCCAGCGGTAATCAAGATAAAAAGCCTGATGGTTTATGCCCGCGCAAAGAAAGGTAATTTCTTCGATAGGTGCACCAATCCAGCCGGCAAGTTTTTCCGCGGTACCCTGGACACTGTGGCAGAGTCCGGTAATTTTAACCTTGCTTTGTTCCTGCACAGCCCTTATAAGCATGGCCATGGGATTGGTGTAATTTAAAAAAACCGCGTCAGGGCAATAGGTCTCAATGTCTTTGGCAATGTCCAAAAGCACAGGTATGTGACGCAGAGCGCGGAAAACTCCGGAAGGCCCCCTTGTGTCGCCGATACAAATATTCACCCCGTATTTTGCAGGTATTTCCAGATCGGTGCGCCAGACATCAAGATCGCCTGTTTTAATTGTACATACAACGCCGTCGGCGCCGTCCAAAGCTTCCCTGCGGTCCATGGTGGCGATCAGTTTGGCGGGATAATTCCCGGCGGCAATGATTTTTTGCACCGAATCCCTGGCGTAGGAAAGCCGTTCTTCGTTTATATCCATAAGCGCAAGGGTTGCTCCGCTCAAGGCCGGATATGTCAGCAAATCCCTTACCAGATTCCTGGTAAAAACATAACTGCCGGCGCCTATAAACGCTATCTTCATTTCATGCACTCCAGTATGGTCGGCCTGGAATCCAGGATTTCCTTGATTGTCACTGCCCTGCCAAGAACGCCGGATTTTATGGCGGCCATGGAACCTGCCAGACTAAGTATGCCTTCTTCCACCCCGGCCTGAACTTTCCCGCGGCCTTCGATTTCCGCTACAAGATGATCGAATACGCCCAGCTCGGCCTGTATGCAGTCGTGATCATCGGCAGGGTCGGGGCTAAGTGTCATTTCTTTATCGCCGCTCTGAATTTTGACATCAGGATAATTCTGAAGTTCCTTGGGAAGGACAAAACCTTCGGAACCGGTAATCGATGAGAAATGGTAGTTGTTAGCTTTACATGTCGGGAGCGACCAGTTTATGACCATCATAAGCATATCTCCGGATTCAAATTCTGCGGTAATTACCCCGTTATCCGGCGCCTTGGTTTTTATCGCGTTGATAATATTGGGGCGGCCGGCCGCGTCAACCCGCCAAAGGGCGCTGACCGACTTTACATTGGAACTGTAATACCAGCGCATCAAATCGTAATAATGGCAGCCAACATCGTTGAGCGGGCCGCCGTTGCCGAACTCCGCGTCATGCATCGCGATTTTGGGCCGGTTCTCCCTTATGTCAAAAATCGTCATCACAACGTTTTTACCGATAAGCCTTTTGTCCATTATCTGCTTGATGACCCTGTTGACCTTCTGGTTGCGGTACTGCAGGCCGATAGCCAGTGATTTACCTGTCTGTTTTTGCTTTTCTTTTAATTTAAAACATTTTTCCATGGACAAATCAAAAGGTTTCTCGGTAAGTACATGGCAGCCATTATCCATCGCGAAGGACGCGATATCGGTGTGGTAAAACGCTGGAGTGGCGACAACAACAATGTCCGGTTTGGTCTCGGTTATGGCTTTTTTATAATCGGAAAATTTAGCGGCAATACCGAATTCCGCGCTTGCTTTTTCGGTTCTTGCCTCCTGAAGATCGCAAACCCCGCCAAAAACCACATCATTTTGATGATGGTTCTTAAGCATGCCCATGTATGTCCTGCCCCTGTCACCAGCGCCTATTACAGTTACTTTGTATGTTTTTCCCATAAAATTCTCCTTGCTTTTTCTTTTAAGAATATCACCGGAAATGTGGTTTTACAATAGGTCGTTTTCGATTTTTATTTTTTTAAGATACATTATAAATACTTGACGATCCATATAAATATCATTATATCGTATGCATAGGAGACATAATGAGAACAACACTTGATTTGAATGAGACTTTATTAACAGAAGCAATGAAGTGGACAGGCGAAACCACTAAAACCGCAACTATAAATGAAGCCTTAAGACAAGTAATTAATTCTAAAAAAAGAACCAAACTTATTGAATTTGCAGGAAAATTACATTTGGATGTAAATCTGGATATTACGAGGAAAAGAAATGGATTACATAATTGATAGTAATATATGAATAGGTATATTGGATATTGTGATTGCCCAAAATGCCAGGCAAAATAATGCGGGTGTATTTACACAAAACCGGCATATGATTTTATTATGTGACCTAATGGGAGTTGAATACAGGAAATCATAAATTTTTCATCGGTATTGTTATGTAATTTTCCATTCGATGGAATCACCATGCTCTATTATACCGGGACCAAATAATGTTCCTTCTCCGGATTCAGGGTTAATCGGGTTATCAATCTGAAATAAATATCCTGTTTTACCATATCTGCCCAATTTACTTTGATCGTAGTGATCGCTGTCCATACAGATATGCACCGCTTTTAGGGCTACGGTCATGTCCTGACAACCATTGAATAGCTCATGTTCCCATAAAAATTCACATTCTATGTTTAAAAAACATTCCTTTATTCTTGGGGCATTAACTTTTATTGCATTTTCTGCTGTTAAACCTGATGCGGTTATTTCATCAGTATCAAATTGATTATTTCTGATAGTTTTAATGCATTTTTTATATATATCATTTGAAGGAAAATTTAACACACAAACATTGGTTTCTTTAATTGACTGATACATATGTCCCTTTTTGGGTACTTTACCCATAATACAGATAAAATCATCTGTTCCTCCACCGACAAAAGCGGACCAGGATTGCAAGCAAGCGTTTTCCTTTCCGTTTTTTTTCCATCCTGTAACAAGAAATACCAATGAAGGCATAGCTGTCACAAAATCCTGCCATGAAAAACCGCCTGCGTTTTTTAACCATTGTTCGGTGATTTTACCGGGCTTTGTATAAATTTCATTTTTCATAAAATACCTTTGCGTCCTCTGCAAATGATAATAACCTGATTATATTTTCTGCTGCAGATAATTCCAGTTTTTCCCAGCAATATTGAAAAGCAGGAAAATAAAAACACATTTTATATTCTTTTTTATGGGAAACTGTTATATACGTAAATTGTTTTTCCCCCGTTTTATCCATTTGCACACAATAACGGCAGCCATTGCATTTTTTTCCGGTACTTACAATAAAATGTTTTAATTCATCTGACATCATTTCAAAATGTTCAAGCAATATTTTATAATAAGGGATCCGTAAACTGTAAACGGCAGGATTTTCCATTAAACTATCATATTGCGCGGAAATACCCCCATGGGTTCTTTCTCCGAATGGTTCTTTTATCTCATTCATTTTACTGTCATATTCTTTAACATAATCAAGGTTAACCTTGTTATCCCTATTATCAATTCTGGTATAACCATTATTTATTAAAAATGATTCCAATAAATTGAATGCTTCCTGGTTGCCTGATAATTTAGAATAAATATCACTGGCATACGCATAATTTAAATCAAACATACAGCTTATAAAATGTGTTAAGCTGTGACCGGGACTTGTTGAAAGCCATTTCCAGCAATTAACAAGTTCAGGATATTTTTTACTCAGTAATATTAGATGAGAATCATTTTTGGTATATTCCATACCGCATTGTTCCAATATTTCCAGATATCTCGCGGGAAATTTAATTTTATCATCAAATACCAAAGCCCCGTTATTTTGTTTGCCAATTTTTCCAATATTGTACAGAAATTCAAAAAAATCCTGTAACGACTTTATGCATTTTTTCATTCTTGTATATGATAGTTGTTTATTTTCAGAATGTTTATTAAAACGTTTGATAAAATAATCGTCCTGATTTATTTTAGAAAAAAGAAGCAGGGGATTATTATATAATATATGCAATAAAGTATTTATAAATTCATAAAACTGTTTTTGAGATGATTCACTGATACTTTCGTTTTTGCCTGGTTTAAACGGCGGAAATAAATCAATATACATATTGATTATTCGCTGTTCCATGCTGTCAAATTGACTCATAGAATCACTCCGATTTTAAATATATTTATATAATGATGAAATACCGATCTTATTTTGTCAATAACTTGATTAACATAACTTGATTAATGAAGGGTATCAATATAAAATATTAATGGGAGAAAATTATTAAAATGAGTAAATTAATAAATATGAGGGGAATAGAAATAAAAAAATTCAGAGCCGTTTCATCAGGATCAAAAACATTAAACGAGATTTTTGGAAATAATGGATTTTCAAAATGGCTAAATGAACACAGGCACCTATTGAAAGATCATATGTACGAGCCCGCTGAATTCTTATGGCACGAAGGCGCAAAAGAAACATGGGGGCACGGACAAAATATTTTTATTTCCGCTATAAAAGACGAAGTAACGGAAGCGGATGTTGCCCCATATAATATATTTGAATTCCCGGGCGGCTTATTTTTGGTAGCCACAGGAGACGAAAAGGACAGCGCGGATTTAAACGAAACCATTAATTGCATGATGGGCTGGATTAAAAATAACGATATTTTTGAATACGGGGATTTTCCAAAAAGCGGAATGTGCAATATGCCAAACCCGGACGGCGCTTTTGACATCGCTCTTGGTATTGCCCAGCAGCAGATTTATCTTCCGCTTAAATTACGTAAAAAATGAAGGGTATCAATACCGCAGGGCAAGTCCTGCACCCGGCGCTTCCAGCGCCTTCCGCAGCAGAGCGCGAACCTACGGTTCGACGGGGTATTGACCCCTGCTTTGACTGCGCTCGTTCGGCCATGTCCGAGCAAGCTCGGCCACGACACTCACTCCGCTTGTCAATAAATACTCCCGGATAACCTTATGGCTTTGGCTTACATAAAAATTTTTTTAACAAAAAAATCGTTTTCGATTAAATTATGATTAAAAAAACACGGGTATTCTTTTAAGTGATGTATAACATAAGTAAATCTATTAGCAAAAAAATTTTCGCCAAAAGGTTGACAGATCAAAATTCCGCGATTATCATTTTTACAAGGTTATTCGCCGGATAAAAAAGCCAATGACCTGTGTAATGTGACTTACGTCCATTCTATTTTAAATTTTTATGGAGGCATCTAGAATGAAGAACAAAAAATCCATTGGGTTTAGCCTTTTAATTGGATTTCTTGCCTGTTTGAGTATCCTGGCTTTAGTTTCGGCCGGGGGTCAGGATAAAGGCAGCGGAACCAGTACTGCAGCGGGGGGGGGGGGCGAAAACTTTTTAAATGCTCCAGGCCCCTTCCTTGTTGTAAAAACCCTTTAAACGCTTACCCTGGGTTTCCCGTTTACGGAAAAGGTC
>Ga0123357_10000931_pt1 | contig 29773 bp, 25 predicted proteins | sample TergutEmb28metaG_FD_89873 | JGI IMG/M metagenome (GOLD analysis project Ga0123357, IMG submission 89873) | Embiratermes neotenicus P4 segment gut microbial communities from Petit-Saut dam, French Guiana - Emb289 P4 | ecosystem: Host-associated > Arthropoda: Insects > Digestive system > Gut ...
GAAGCTCCCCCTCTCCCCGGCAAGAAAGTCGGCGACGATTCCAAGGTCAAGGGGGCAGGGTCGCCGGCTGCTTCCACGGTCAACGCCCCTCTCTCGGCTGGTATGCCGAGTATGCCGGCGCCGGCGGCAGGTGCCCGGAGCGTCGCGGAATCGCAAGTCTCGTCAAGGAATCGCCAGGCAGGCGCCACCGTTGCGTCCTCGTCGGACACGGAACAAGCCGTCGGCGACCAGGGGCGTTTGCAAGAGAGTGCCGCAAGTGGTGGCGAGGTTCGCGTCTATGACTGCGTGATTCGCATGGAGCAACGGCCATCCTCTCAGCAAAACGCCGTCGCGCCAATAAGGCCAAAAGAATAACAGAAGTTAGAAGTTAGAAGTTAAAAGGTAAAAGGAAGTCCACTCTCCTCTTTTACCTTTTAACTTTTACTCTTCTTTGGCGCTTCAATTCTTGCTGCAAGTTCTCGCGATGTCGGTCCAGTTCCTTCGATGACGAACAGGCGATGTTCCTGATCTTCCTGCGGCAGGATCGCGATCGTCAGCCGATCCTCCGGCAACAGGTGCGGAATCTTCTCCGCCCACTCCACGACCACCAGCGTGCCAGACTTGAGCGCTTCGTCCAAGCCCACTACCTCGAAATCCTCCTCCGAAACAATACGGTAGGCATCCAGGTGATACACCGGTTTTGGGCCCTGGTAGATGTTTAGCAGGACATATGTTGGTGATGCTACAAGCGTGGCGTCCTCGACCGCTGCGCCCTGGGCGATTCCTCGCGTCAACTGCGTTTTGCCTGCTCCCAGGTTTCCGTTGAGCGCGATGCAGGTATTGGGCGGGGCAAGCTCTCCGATGAGTCGTCCCAGCGTCACGGTTTGTTCAACACTGGTGGTGCGAATCGTCATTTGTCAGGTTCAGCATCCCCTCCCTCCTCCTTCGCCGGTGGCTTCTCGCCGGGCTTGATCACGGTCCGCACAGGCTCGTCGTAGACATGGCTCCACTTCTCATCGAAGATGTTTTTCATGTCGTCGGCCGTCTTGAGCTGGCCTTTTTTGAGCTGGTCGCACAGGTCAACGAGCACTTTGGTCATTCGCGGATAGGCCATCATTTCGGCCTTGTCGTTTTCCTCATTCTCGTCCGTCCCCTGACGTTTGTAGGTTTTGAGGAAGTCGAGTTTCCACTCGCCGCCGACTTTGACCATTTCGTAGGTGTCGAGGAAGTTGAAGGTATCGCCCATTTGCAGGCCTTCCGGGCGGTTGAGTTCGATGCCGAAGTTGACGCTCGCCGCCGTCTTGGCGGCGTTGTACTGAACGATCGCGTTGCGAATGCGTCTGGCGTCGATGGCGTATTGTTCGTCGAACGCTCGTACGTGTCCCTGCACCCGCATGCCGTCCTCTTTGCCCCATTTCTCGATCGCACGGCGTTCCAGGTAACGCGCCCAGAGCCAATAGCTCGTGAGCGTGTCGGCGTAAGACTTCTTGCTCGCGGTCACTTCGATGAGCTTCTTGATGCTCGCCTGGTCGTTGGTGTACTGGGCGTAGAGATAACTCTGCAGCGCATCGGCTGCGGGGTCAGAGAGCTTCTCCGGCTTCTCCTGCATCGCAGGTTTCGTCTGCCCCATCACTACTCCGCCGCCAACCACCATCACCGCCACCGCCATTACGCCCGCAAACCGACGCATCATAAGGAACCTCCTGTCGATCAGATATCAGGGATTATCTCCAAAATGTACGTTGTACCGCAAGTGAAGAAGCCAAAGGGTAGCTTATTCAAAACTTCCGGCTACTGGCTTCTGGTCGTGGTCAGAAATGTTTCGATCGCAGCGTTTACTGCCGCTGGTTGCTCCATCGGGGCCATGTGACCGGCGGAGGCGATTTGCACCAGCATTGCCTGCGGCATGTGCGACTGCATCGACAATGCCACCGAGGGCGGAGATGTCGCGTCCTCTGCGCCCGCCAGAATTAACACCGGCAGCGTCAGTCTTGCCAGCAGGTCCGTCTGGTTACGCCGCTGCGACATCGCCAGCTGCGCGTGGATAATTCCTTCCGGCGACTGGCTTGCCATGATCGCCCGCACCTGATCCTTTACCGCTGGTGATGGTTGTTTCGCCAGCAGTTTGCCGAGCATCGCGTCGATGAGGCCGGCGGTTCCTTTTTGCGTGATTTCGTTGATGGATTGGAGTCGACCGTCGCGGGCGACGGGGGTGTCCTCTTCTGCGCGTGTGTTGATGAACATTGCGGCGGCTACCACTTCGGGATGACTCCGCAGCAACTCCTGGAGCACATATCCGCCCATCGAAAAGCCTCCGACAATCGCTTTACCCTCCGCTTCTCGAACAATGACCTGATGAATCTCCCGAGCAAAAGCTTCCATCGAAGTCTGCTCCCGCGGCAGCGGCGGCGTCCCGCCAAAACCCGGAAGATTCGGCGTCAGCACCACCCCCCCCACATCCCCTCGGCCTCGCAGAAACTCCACCTGCGACGTCCACATCCTCGCGTCCAATGGAAAACCATGAATCAGAATGATCGGTAACATGAAAATCCCCAGATTAACAATCACCAGATTACCAGATTACCAAATTCGCAGAGGAAATCGCCCGAAATATTTTTGGTTTTTTGGCAAAAATAATTGCGGTAAATACCTACGCCCAGCGCATATAATAGTGAGTCAATAGAGGTGCTTTATGAAAGCTGTTCGCAACAACATCATTACTGCTGCGGTGCTCGCGGCAATTGGCTTTGCGGGATGTTCGTCCTTGATGGCTCAGACGGTTGCCTATTATCCGGCGACCACGGGTTATTCGATGTCTTACGTCCGGGCGACTCCCGCTCAGCCGACGTATCTTCCGGTCGTTGCTTCCACGCCTGTCGCCAGTCCTGTGATTCTCGCTGCCGATCAGATTGATGTGTTGACGGCGCCGATCGCGCTTTATCCGGATCCTTTGCTGGCGGTGCTGCTGCCTGCGGCGACGTACCCCAACGATATCACAGCGGCGGCGACGTGGCTGCGGAGCAATCCTCAGCCGACGGATGAGACGGTGAACGCTCAGCCTTGGGATCGCTCTGTCAAGGCGTTGGTTCGCTATCCGACGGTGCTGCAGCAACTCGCCGACAATATGGACTGGACCCAGGCCCTGGGCTCCGCGTTCATCAACCAGGAACGCGATGTGATGGAGTCGATCCAGCGTCTCCGCGCCAAGGCTCAGGCACAAGGGAACCTGAGCGATAACACCGATCAAACGATCGTCGCGGATCAGGGTGCTATCCAAATTCTCCCAACGTCGGCCGATTACATCTACGTTCCGGTTTACGACCCCGGCCTGGTTTACAGCTATCCGTACACCATCGGGTATTGGGGCTTCGGCTTCGGCTTTTTCTTCAATGACTTCTGCTGCGATTGGCGTCATTTCCACGTGAGGTGCGGCTTTGATAACCGCATCTTCTGGAATGGCAGCTTCCGTGGTGGACGCGTGATTCTGCGTGGCAATGCTGTGGGGCTCGCTGCGGTGTCGCGTCCGTGGGTGCGTGATATCAGTCGTCCGGCGCCGATCATGCCGCAGCGGTTCGTCAGCGGGTTGAGCCTCGGCAGTCTTGGCGCCGTCAATTCGATGGCGGGACGTATGCCGAGCTGGAACCGCAGTTCCGCCACTCCAACCTTCCGCGCTCCGCAGGTTAAGACCCCTTCTTTTTCGGCGTCTTCGCGTGCGATGGCGCCTACGTTCCGTTCGCAGCCGCAATTCGAGTCGCCGCAACGTTCGGTGCCCGCGTCTTCGTTCCAAGGTGAGTCGATGACGCGTAGCCCATCATCGCTGCCGGTTTATCGAGGCGAGTCTACGCCCAGCTTCCGCAGTGCCCCGGCGCCCGCGTCGAGCTACTCAGCCCCAGCGTTCCGTAGCGATGGCGGATGGGGCGGTTCGTTCTCGGGTTCCGCCCCCAGTTACGGCGGCGGCCGCGGTTACAGCAACGGTGGAGGTTTCGGCGGCGGCGGCCGTGGCGGCGGAGGTGGTGGGCATCGCTGAGCACGTTGCCCTGCTTCAGTCCACGCCGCCCTTGAAGTTGCCGATGCGGTAAAAGCCGTCGGCGTCCTTCGATAACCGGCCACGATTCACCAACTCGTCCCAGACTTCCTGCGGGAATTCACGCGGCGGAATGATCGATTCAATGCCCGTGCCGCCGCCCGTGAGTGGGCTGCGGCCGAGGCGGGATTCGTCGTCCAAACGTGTCAGTTTCAGGCGTTTCTTGAAGGCTTTGAACGCACGCTTGAGTTCTTCGTCGGTCGGCATAGTGATCAGCCTCTTTTCTGCATATGTCTAGTAGTCCCCGGCTCTGCCGGGGGCTAATGGTTATGTGCGATATTTTAGCGGGGCCATGCGGAAAAGAGGAGTGCGAACCACGCTGCCAGGCCGAAGGCGAGCTTCGCGGCGGTTCCCACGATGCGGCCAAGCACCGCGCCGATGGCGGCCCATGTGGCGTGCTTCAAAGGACGCTGCTTGAGAAGTTCAACGGCAAGCGCCGCCAGAAAAGCGCCCACGATCGCCCCGATCAGGCTGCCCACGATGAGCAGAATAAACGATCCGATCAGCCCGCCAGTGAGCGTTCCGCCGATGGCGGCCCACGCGGCGGCGGTGCTGGCGCCGAATTTCCGGGCACCCACGACGCTTCCGAAAAATTCGATCGCTTCACCCGCAAGCAGCAGAATGAACATGAGTACCAGGATCGTGGCCGATGGGGATTGCCAGTGATGGCAGGCGGAAAGGATCACCGCGGCGACGAACATGATCCAGTTGCCCGGCAGACTCAGCACATTCAACGCCACGCCGACGAGCGACAGCAGCAGCACGAGAGAATAAACGACGAATGGCAACATGCCGTGATTATAAGAAGCCGGAAGCCAGTAGCCAGAAGCCGGAAGAAATTCGAAATTTGAATGACGAATCAAATTCGAATGTTCGAATGTTCAAATGACCGAAACAGCCAGCGACGCGATGTTTCGAACATTCGTCATTCGGTCATTTGGATTTGATTCGTCATTCGTCATTCGAATTTCGTCATTCATCACTCCTCTTTTTCATCCGATAATGTCTATGATCAACCAATAAGGAGACGCCATGATTCGTCGCTTCCTTTTCCTCGTCGCTGCCGCGATTTTGCTTGTCGCATTTTCCGCCCAGGTTTCGCCTTCTCCTTCGCCTCTTCGCGGGCAAACCGAGCCGGCCGCTCACGTCGATGTCCCCGCCGGTATGAAAGGTCTGCTCCTGAGCGTCGATGTCACCCAGGGCCAACTCGTCAAGAAAGGCGATAAGCTTGCTCAACTTGATGACGCGGTCCAGCAGCAGGTGGTTGCGTTGGCCAAGATGCAGGCGGACTCCACAGCCGAGATCCGCCTCGCCCGGAATCAGCTCGACTCCGCCAAGCTCGAAAATGAGATAGCGCTGACCAATCCCTCCGTCAACGAATTTGAGAAACGTCAGAAGCATCTTGCCGTTATCCAAACCGAGATTGTGGTCGAACGCGATCTTGAGAAACAGAAGGAAGCCCAGGCCAATCTCGCCAAGGAACAAATCCTCCTCGACCACATGACCATCAAGAGTCCGATCGACGGTTTTGTTCTCCGCGTGAACAAACACGCCGGCGAAGCAACCGATGAAAATCCGCTCGTCGTCGTCGTTCAGGTAAATAAGCTCCACGCGGTGTTTTATCCGCCCAAGCAGCTCTTCGGCCACATCAAGGTCGGCGATAAGGTCGATCTCGAACTGGCCCTCGAACCGGCGATCAGTCGCCAGGCTCGCGTTATCGCCGTCGATCCGATCATCGATCCCGCCAGTCAGCTCTTCCAAGTGAAGATGGAACTCGATAACGCCGACGCCTTGATCCCCGCCGGCACTACTGCTACTTGGATACCACGATGACAAGGAGCAGGGGGGACAAGGTGACAAGGTGAAGAGAGCACCGCGTGGTAACGCGGTGGTTGGCCCTCGCATTCTTAACCACCACCGCGTTGCCACGCGGTGCTCCTTGTCACCTTGTCACCCTGTCCCCCCCTCTCACCTCCCCACCGCCTCCAGCTTTGCGATCACTTCTACCAGCTTCGATTCCCGCTGCACCTCCAGCGTGATGGAATCTCCGGGTTTCTTTTTTCCGATTGATGTTGCCAGGTCGTTATCGTCTTTGACCCGTCGGCCGTTGAATCGCACGATGACGTCGCCTACTTTCAGGCCGCTCTTGTCAGCTGCCGTGTCGGGATGCACCTGGCGTACCACGACCCCTTCGTCCTCCTGGCGTATTCTTGCTCCGAGCGCTGCCGTCGGACGCGGACCTCCCTCCAGGAAACTCGCTCCGCCCCACTCCTCTCCCTTTGCCAGGCGATCCCACGTCTCGACAAACGTATCTATCGGCACGTGCAGGTTCGCGCTTGTCGATGCACCGATCCGCGAATTGATTCCAACCAGCTTCCCATCCAAATCAAACACCGGCCCGCCGGAGTCGCCGCTGATCAAAGGATTGTCCGTCGTAATGACCCACGCATTCGCCCGCAGCACCCTTCCCAGCCGCACCACCGGCGGGCGTCCCTGCATGTAGCCGCCGGGATGTCCGATCGCTACCAGCCACTGGCCTGCTGCCAGTTTCCTGGCTGAGCCTACCGGCACGAATGGGAAATCTCCTTTGTAGAACGGATCGGAAATCTTGATCATGCCTGAGTCGATTCCATTGTTTGCGCCAAGGCTTCGAGCCTTGAATCGCCGACCGTCCGACATCACTACCCGTATGTCCGTTCCGGGTTTTCCTGATACGTGCCCTGCCGTCAGGACATAGCCATCTTTCGATACGATGACGCCCGATCCCTGTGCCCCTTCCATGATGATCGCGACCGTTGCCGGGACCGCTACTTTTGCCACCGCCTCCACCCGGGCCTGGATCAACTTCAAATCCCCCACGTTCGCTGGCAGCGCCGGCGCCTCTGGCAACTTCGTCACTTCACCTGGCCCCTCCCTCGCCACTACCGCCGCTACTCCTGCCGGTTTTGTCGTCGGTTTCGTCGTCGCTCCGCCCTCCGCCCAAACCATCGCCCCCATCAGCCCAATCCCCACCATCACCCAATATCTCATCCACAACTTCATTCGGGACCTCCAAAACATCCCCTCCACTATAACGTGCCTATGCCCCACAATCATCAGAGCCGCAATCGTCAGATTGCGGTTATAATGGCGTACTCTTACGATTGCGGCTCTGATGATCTGCGGAAGTTCGTGAGTGATTGAGGAAATGATGATGCGAAATGCTTTTCGAGTGGTGCTGATGATGGCGGTGGTGTTGGGGTTTGTGGGAGTAGCCTGGGCGGATGACGCGGCGGAGGCGAAGAAGGGGGTGGAAGCGTTTGTAACGGCGTGGCAGGCGGGGGATGCCAAGGCGATGCAGGAGACGCTGGTCATGCCGGCGGGGAAAGAGAAGGACCTGGGAACGATCCTGGATGCGGTGGCGTCGATCTCGCGACTGCAAAAGGCGGCGAAGGAAAAGTTCGGAGATTCGGCGACGGAATATTTTGCGGATGCGTCGGGCCAGTTCGCGGCTAGAATGAAAGCGATCAAGGAAGGAGAGATCAAGGTCAAGGTGGCGGGCGAATCGGTGGTGCTGACCATTGCGCCCGACGAGGCGGCCAAAACGCGAGGAGGAACGCTGGTGCTGGTGAAAAAGGGCGGCGTCTGGAAAATTGACGGCGGAACCCTCTTTGACATCACGCCTTCGCTGGTGGCAATGTCGAAGCAGTTGACGGCGGTGGCTGACGGAATCACGAAAGAGATTGCGGATAAGAAATACGCGGCGGCGGTGGATGCATATCAGGCGTTTCAGGCACGATACACGGCGGCGCTCAAGGAAACGGCGGCGACACAGCCGGGGAAATAAAGGCATCAAATCGCTCGAAAAGCCCAGGGACTGCAGTCCCTGGGCTTGAAACTTGAAACTCGAAACTTCACTCGTGGATGGTGATACTGGGCCGGTAGAGTTTGCTGTTGAAGGCCTTGTGGTATTCGGTCCAGGAGTTGTCTTCCGACGGGGCGGCGACGGCGTCGATGGCCATCTGTGTTTTGGCGTCGAGGTTGTCGATGAGGTTCACGAGGATGGCTTCGGGCGTTTTGGGCAGGACGGCGGCGCCGAATTCGGGGGTGCCGTGGTGGGAGAGAACGATGTGCTGGAGGACGGTGAGCAGATCCTTACGGATGGGTTCGTCGAGTTTTTTTGCGGCGAGTTGGGCTTTCTGGTCGATCCAGATGGTGCCTTGGACGACGTGTCCGACGAGGCGACCGTTGTCGGTGTAGTCGAAACCGGCGGTGTAGGAAAGCTCGGAAGTCTTGGCGATGTCGTGGAGGAACAGCCCGGCGAGCACGAGGTCCTGATCGATGTCGGGGTAACGCGGGCAGATGAGCATCGCGAGTTCGAGGACGGAGGTGGTGTGCTCGAGGAGGCCGCCGATCCAGGCGTGGTGCATGCCCATCGCGGCGGGAGCGATGATGAATTTTTTCATGAGGTCCGCGTCGGCGAGGAATTCGTCGACGATCGCCTTGAGCTGCTTGTCGCGGATGTTGGCAAGAATCTCACGCATGCGCGTGTGCATCTCGGGAACGTTTTTCTTCGTGTGCTTGATGAGCTCGGAGAAGTCGAGCTTGGCATGGTCTTCGATGGGATAAAGCGATTCGGCGATGAGTTGGAGATGTCCCTGGTAGGTTTCGACGCGGCCGCGGACGGTGATGAAGCCGGTGTTGGGCAGACGGTCGTATTGTTCGCGAGTGGCGTTCCACATGCGAACGTGCACGGAGCCTGTGGCGTCAGTGCACTCGGCCTTGATGAAAAGCTTGCCCGTGTTGGTCTGGCCCATCTGTTTGGAAGCCAGAACGAACGGCTGCTCGACAAGATCTCCATCTCGGAGTTGGGCAACGGCGATGCGGGGCATGTGGGGCTCCTGTTTCAAGTTTCGAGTTTCGAGTTTCGAAATTCTTGAAACTCGAAACTTGAAACTTTGTTTAAGCAACGAAGGGTACGGGATTTTGTGGGAGGGTGCAATGCGAAGTTAAATTTCCCTTGTTTTGTCGCCTCGGCAATTGTATCATCATTGTAGAAACGTCGTCGGATGACTCAGGAGAACGCTCATGACTAAGGCCACCACGGTGCAAATGTGGGGCAATACGCGGGCGGTTCGCATTCCGAAAGTGATTGCGCAGGAAGCCTGCCTGGAATCAGGTACGCAAGTCACGCTGAGCGTTTCCAGGGAGGGGGTGCTTATTCGGCCGGTACGTCGGCGTAAGAGCTACAAACTTGCCGAGCTTCTGGCCCAATGCAAGACGCCCAATCCTCACAAGGAACTCATCCGCGGCCGTCGCGGCAAAGAAATCTTCTAACCCCCCCCCACTCCAAGCAAGGAATCCGTCTCCATGGCCCGCACCACCTACTATCCCGACCGCGGCGACCTGATCCACCTGAACTTTTCTCCCTCCGCACGACAGGAAATGGCAGGCCCTCATTACGGACTGGTCCTCTCCACCAAATCTTTCGCCAGGGCCACCGGCTTTGCCTTGATCTGCCCCATCACTTCCAACGCGACACCCTGGCCTTTTGATGTGTTGATCCCCTCTGGCATTCTCCCTCCCAAACAAGGCCGGGAAATCGCCAGCGCCGTCCTGACCGATCAGATCCAAAGCCTCGATTTCCGCGAACGCCAATGCGAGTTTGTCGCTCGCGTTCCTGACGACATTTTGGATGACGCCTTGGCCAAGGTACGCGCCATCCTCGACTCCGACGACGTGGTGGAAGAGTTGCAATCATAACAGAGCCGCAATCGTGAGATTGCGGTTACGGCTGCGCAATCTTACGATTGCGGCTCTGATAGTTTGTCTGAAGGAGTACATGTGATGACGATTCCGATTGGGTTGCAGTTGTATTCAGTGCGGCATGAGTGTGCGAAGGATTTGCACAGGGTGCTCAAGGATGTGGCACGCATGGGGTATGAAGGCGTGGAGTTTGCGGGATATCACGGGAGGTCGGCGGAAGAACTGCGATCGATGCTGGATGACCTGGGGCTGAAGTGTTGCGGGACGCATACGCGGTTGACGACGCTGCTGGGGGATGAGTTGGAGAAGACGATCGCATTTAATCAGGTGTTGGGGAATCAATATCTGATTGTGCCGGGGCTGGCGGAGCAGTATACGGGGTCTGTGGAGGCTTGGAAGGCGACGGCGGAGATATTTAACGGGATCGCGGAGCGGCTCAGGCCGGTCATGATGCGGACGGGGTATCACAATCATTTCACGGAGTTCGTGCCGCCGGGGGGGAGGAGCGGGAACGGGGGAGGGGGAGAGAGGGAAACGGCGTGGGATTTGTTTTTTTCGAATACAGTGCCTGAAGTGATTATGCAGTTGGACACGGGCAATGCGCGGCACGGGGGAGGAGATGTGACGCCGTATCTTTCGCGGTATCCGGGGCGGGCGACCACGGTGCATTTGAAGGAATATAAGAAGGGGGCGGTGAAGGATCATGCGACGTTGATCGGGGAAGGGGATATTGATTGGCCGGCGATGTTGAAGCTGTGCGAAACGATCGGCGGAACGAAATGGTTCATCGTGGAACAGTCGGAGCAGATGGAGCCGCTGGGCGCGATGGAAGCGGTGGAGATATGTCTGAAACGGTTGCGAGGAATGCGTGGGGAATAGGTTGAAATTCGAAACTCGAAATTCGGAACTCGAAAAAAACTCAAAGTTCGAAGTTCGAAATTGCCTGTGGGTACGGGAATGGTGTGAGCAGTGTTTCGAGTTTTGAACATTTGAATTTGGAATTTGATTCGAATTTCGAACTTCGAGTTTCGAATTTACTCTGGAGGTTTAACGATGGGTTCGATGCGAATGGAGCGGGATTCTTTGGGGGAGTTGGGGGTGCCGGTGGAGGCGTATTACGGGGTGCAGACGCAACGGGCGATGGGGAATTTTCCGATCTCGGGGCGGGGGATGCCGCGGGAGTTTATCGTGGCGCATGTGATGATCAAAAAGGCGGCGGCGGTGGTAAATCGGGAATTGGGGGTGTTGGAGAAGCGGTTGGCGGAGGCGATTGTGCAGGCGTGCGAAGAGATTATCGGGGGAGCGGCGTGGGCGTGGGAGGGAGCGTCACAGTTTCCGATCGACGTGTATCAGACGGGGTCTGGGACTTCGACGAATATGAATGTGAATGAGGTCGTGGCGAGCCGGGCGAATGAGATTCTGGGAGGGAAACGTGGGGACAAGTTACCGGTGCATCCGAACGATCACGTGAACATGGGTCAGAGCTCGAACGACGCGATTCCGACGGCGTTGCAGGTGATGGCGGTGATGTTGATGCGGAATCAACTGCGGCCGGCGATGGAACAGTTGCATACATCACTGCAAAGACAAGCCAAACAACTCTGGCCAGTCATCAAAACAGGCCGAACACACCTGCAGGACGCGACGCCGATACGTTTAGGGCAGGAGTTCCTGGGATTTGCCGGTCAAATGGAGGCATCGTTGCAGCGTGTGATCTATACGCTTGGCGAATTGCAATATGTGCCGATGGGTGGGACGGCGGTCGGGACGGGGCTTAACGCGCCCCGGGGATTTGCCTCGCGGATATGCCGGGAGATGACGAGCGAGATTGGCTTTGCAATGAAGGAGGCCCCGAATCATTTTTGGGCGCAGGCGACGCTCGACGCGGAAGTGACAGCTCATGGCCAATTGAAAGCGGTGGCGGTGTCGCTGACGAAGATTGCCAATGATATACGGTGGATGGGGTCGGGGCCGCGGGCGGGGTTGGGGGAGATTGAGTTGCCGGCGGTGCAGCCGGGGTCGAGCATTATGCCGGGGAAGGTCAATCCGGTGATTTGTGAGAGTGTGCTGATGGTTTGTCAGCGAGTGATCGGGAACGACGCGGCGATGACGGCGGCGGGGTGCGGGAATAATTTTGAGTTGGCGATGTCGATGCCGTTGGCGGCAATGCTGCTACACGAGTCGATTACGTTGTTGGCGGCGGCGTGCCGGAACCTGGCGGTGCAGTGTGTGGATGGGATCAAGGCGACAAGTCGCGGGCCGGAACTGGTGGAGAAAGGCCTGATGCTGGCAACGGCGTTGGCACCGGTGATCGGCTACGAGAAGGCGGCGGAGATCGCCAAGGAAGCATCCAAGAGCGGACGAACGGTAAGAGAAGTGGCACGTGAAAAGACGGGACTGGGAGAACAAGAGTTGAAGAAGTTGTTGGATCCGGAAGGGATGGTTGGGGAATGACGGCATTCGAATCTCTCCACGAAATCATCCTGACCACCGACGCCGAGTTTAACAATCCTTTCTGGGATGTTCGTGCCTCCGCTCAATTCACCTCCCCCACCGGCAAAACCGTCCACGTCGAAGGCTTCTACGCCGGCAAGCAGCAATGGCGAATCCGCTTCGTCCCACGCGAACCAGGCACCTGGTCCTACTCTGCCACCCTCACAACCCCTCCCCATTTCGCCCCCCATTCCGCCGAAATTTACGCCGCCGAACAAGGCAACTTCACCTGTCCCCCCGCCAATTCACCATTCACTATTCACCATTCACCACTGCTCCCCCACGGCTACCTCCGCCCCTCCCGCCTCAATCCTTACCGTCTCGAATACGAAGACCGCACACCCTTCTACGGCGTCGGCGTCCAAACCACCGGCCCCATCAATCCCGACCTCGACGGACCACCCCTCCCCACCCCTCCCATTTCGCCAGACTCTCCGAGAGGGCGTTTCGTCTCCGCCGCCGAATGGTGCGACGCTTTCAAGGGGGCCGTCAATCTCTCGCGTATTCAGTTCGGCCAAGGCATCATCGCGGGACATGCCCAACCGATCATCCCGCCCAAAACCTTCGGCAAAGCCTCCAATGCCCGGCAAAGCACAAACCGAAAATATGCTCAAATCTGCATGTATGATGCTCCGGACCGTTACGATCTCGAACTTGCCGCCGAGCTTGACGAGGTTTACAAGCTCCACCGGGGCGCGGGTATGTCCGAAATCCTCGTTTTCATGCAGGACATGTCCGCCTTCGACGAACAGCAGACCGCCTTCGGAAAGTCCTACGACACCGTCAACTACAAATCGCCAAGCGCAGCATCCATGATATACCAAGAGAAATACATTCGTTATATCGTTGCCCGTTATGCCGCCTTCGTCGATATCTGGGAAATCTTTAACGAAGACGCCTACGCCTCTCCTGAATACCTTGCCTGTCTTCACAAGATCATCCGCGATGCGGATCCTTACCGGCACATCATTTCCTCTAATTTTTCGCTCTACGACGATCCTTCCTGCGAAATCATCATGCCGCATGAATACGTTTCCATTCCAGCAACCGAAGTGGACGCTTATCTTGCCAAGCAGATCGCCGCGTACAAATCTTTCAATAAACCGATCCAATACACCGAGTTCGGCAACAAGGCCTGCCTCTCCAACGTCGACCCCGACAAATGGCGAATCGTTCTCTGGACCGCTTACATGAACGAAGTCGGGATTCTCTACTGGTCCATGTCATGCTATCACAGCGTTCCGAAACCCGGCAGTACCGCCAACGCCAACGCCTATCTCGGCCCTGACTCCCGCCGCCATTTCCGCATCTTTCACAAGCTCACCGCCGAGCTCCCACAGGACATGCGGCCCCGCATGACCCATCCCGGCTGGGTCCCCTTCCGCTCCTGGGCTCTGGGCAATAAAAACGTCACCATCCTCTACATCCACCACTACGAAGACCACGCCACTTCTTACATTTATCCGCCCAGCGTCAGCAAGGGCCTTGCCGTCGAAACCTCCCCCGGCACTTTCACCGCCACCTGGACCGATCCCGCTACCGGCGAAGAGATGATGCCGCCACAAACGCTCACCACTCGAGCTCGCCTGCTCATCGTTCCTCTTCCTCCCATCACCATCGACGCCGTCTGCCTCCTGAAAAGAGAAGCCCTGTAGTCTGGCTGATTTTGAGATAGATTCCAATTGTCGGTACAATCGTCCGCCAGATATTTTCGCCGCATCTGAATGATGGAGCAGACGTGATTTTTCGCAGCAATCGTGCATTCTGGCTTCTGGCTTCTGGCATGGGGGGGGGCTGGCTTCTTGTTGCAGCGCCCGCGTTTGGTGATGCGGCCTTGGAGCACACACAGCGGCTCTTGACCCAGGCGATCCGCGATACCAAGGAGACGCCGCTGAACCAGAATCCCGATACGAGCAACGTCATCACCGCCCTGCGAATGGCCAATGACAAGGACCTGCTGCCCGTTTTCCAGAAGCTCCGCCACAGCAACGCCAAAGAAAATCGCATCTACGGGATGATCTCCGAGGCGGTGATCACGAAGGATCCTCAAAAGATCGATCTTCCACTGCTGTTCTCTGTGGATGACATGGCACTGGTCGGCTCGGGCGTGGCGACGCTTATTGACGCGGAAATTCCCACCGTCGAGCAGTTGGAGAAGATAGTGGCCGATGCGCCGCGGGAAGTGCACAAGGCCATGGCGGTGGGCGAACTGAGCCGGCGGAAGGCCCTGACAGATCGATCCATGCTTGCGCGTATGCTCAAGAGCAGCGACGACGTGGTACGCTATTACACCGCGGTGACCATTCTTGAGACCAAGGACTCTCCCGACGCTGCCGAGGCGCTGAGCCTGCTGCGAACCATGAACGACAAGCACGACCTGCGCCAGGCGGCGGTACAGGCGACGATGATCGTGCGGGTACAGAAGCAGAAGATCATGGCAGCCGGGCCGTGGATCGTGCAGATGGCGACGGATGAAAAAAATGATGAGGGCTTGCGTTACACGGCGGTATCGGCGCTTTTGACGTTGCGGCATCCGGACGGGCCGCGGATTCTCGCGGACATGATTCAAAAACAGACCGAGGTCACCCAGCAGGTCAAGCTGGGACTCATTGCGCTGGAGGGAGCGGGCGGGAGTGAAGCGACGGGGCTGAAAGCGTCGATGCTGGAACCGTTGACGCGTTCGCAGGTCGGCCTGGTGAAGGAACTCGCGAAGCTGGCGCAGCAGGGCGCCAACGGCGAGGATATCACGCCGGGACTGCTTGAACTGATCAAGCTCGGGCATCCGATCGTGCTCGATTGGGCGCTGGCGAATTCGGAAAGTGGCGACGCGTCGCGGAAACTGGAAATCCGAAAAGCGATCATCGCCCAGGCGACCGCTGTCGACGGCATCCGAGGCCGAGATTACGAACGGGCGGCAAGGGCGGCACAGCGAATCCTCGAAGACAACGGACCCGAAGGGCGAAAGGTCATCGCGGACTTTTTGAAAAACAATAATCGAGCCATTGTGGAAGCGGTGCTCGCGGGAACCTACCGCTCCGGCGTGGCCAATGAAGCGGAACTGGTACTGCCGATCTGGGATGCCTTGAGCAAATCGACCGCGGAGACCTCGGCCAATTACGCGGCGTTGATCCTGGCGCGCGAAGGCCGCCAGGAGCCCCTCGCATGGCTCTCCGGCATGGTCCTCGGCGGAACGGTGCAAAACACCGGATTCCGTGCCCTGGCAGGCTGGTACTACGCCAAACTCATCGGCCAAAACGCAACGCTGCTCAACAAAGCACTGGCAGAATAGCACCAATCAACCTATGTCCTATTGAGCCGACAGGCTTGCCTGCCGCTCGAGAAAACGGGGATGGGAATGCGGATGAGGGGGATGGAGCACCGCATGGCAAGGCGGTGGTTTGGCACGGAATAGCCAACAAGAGGAGTTCATCGGATGACGGAGCGCATCACAACCCACCTGATCCCCTGGCCGAGCCGCCGCCGCCGTTTCGCCGCCAACGTGCAGGCACTCGCACAACGGGATCCCATCGGAGCGGAACTGGTACAAACAGCGGCAACGAACCTCGACCACTTCGAACTGCATTCCGGAACAGATGGAAATTACTTCATACGTGATAAGCGGACCACTGGCCCTGCCGCGTGGCTTGGCGGAATGATGAATCACAAAGCGACCGAAAACATCTGGCAATTCGATCGCGCCAAAACCCCCACGCCACCGCATATCCTCTTCGACGGACTCGGATACGGCTGGCTCTTTCTCAAAGTGCTCGCCACCACCGAACGTTCGTTCCTGAACTACTCCTGTGCACTCTACGTGCTGGAAGGCGATCCGACGGCACTGGCGATGCTCTTTTACATGCACGACTTGCAGAACACGATCTCGCATCCTCGAACACGCTGGTTCGTGCGATCGAGCGGGTCCGAAGCGCTTCAGGCATTCCGTGAAGCGATGCAAACTCGCCGCGACTGGACCATTCCGGAACAGCTCGTGCGATGTCCGCTACGCTCCCTTCCGCTCTCCCACGAGCAATTGCCGATCGAACAAGCTATTCAATATCTGCTCGCCGAGCGTGCCCGTCAGCGTGGCGTATGGATATCTCAGGCCGCCGCTTATTACGCGGACAAGGACGCTACCTATTGGTCTCGGCGTTTTCATGACGCCGCTGAGAGCGGGGCAAAGTTGCGTGTACTGGGCATCACCAGCCGCTACACCACTGTGCTACGATACTCGATGGAAGAGATGAAATCGGCAGTCGACGCCGCGGGCTGCGACATGCGAATCGCCATCGAGCCCGACGACCATTCCAGCGAAAATCCGTTCATGGAACAGATCGAGGACTTCAAGCCCGATCTGATCCTTATCATCTCACGGATGCGTTATGAGAATCCCTGGCTTCCGCGAAATGTGCCGTTTGTATGCTGGGACCAGGACAATCTGCCGTGCATGCGGACCCCGCAAGCGACGGCCAGTCTGGACGCCTTGACGTTCGTTGCAGGCCATGGAGCGGTATACGGCGCACTGCAATTGCAATGGCCTCTGCGCAATTGCATCTTCTGCCATCCCACAGGGATGACGCATCGATACCGCACGATGCGTGCATCCGCGGAAGACTTGGCGACATTTGCGGGCGACATCAGCTATCTCAGCCACGCCTCCGGCACGCCCGAAACGCTCCGCGACAACATGGCCGAACAATGGCTGCACGACAAGGGCGCCATCCACGTCTTCCGCACCGCATGCGACGAGGTCATCGCAGGCGCCCGCGACGGGACAAAGTACGACCCCGCAACATTCCTCGACGTGATCCACCGCGTGGCAACAGCCACCGGCAAGCAACTCTCCGATCCGCTGCAAAATCAAATCCTCGTGAACCTGACGCTGCTGACCGACCGCGTATTTCGCCACGAAACCCTCAAATGGGCCGCCCGATGGTGTGAAAGCAGAGGCAAACGTCTCCGGCTCTGGGGAAACGGCTGGGAACAACATGAGTCCTTGAGCAAATACGCCGCCGGAGCCGCAATGCCCGGCGGACAGGCACAACAAGTCTTCATGGCTACAAAACTCAACTTGCAAATTATTGAAACCGGCATCCTGCACTCGCGTCTGCTCGACGGTTGGGCCGCCGGCGGATTCTTCCTCATCCGGCAAAACAACCGTGAGGACGAAGAGCAAGCGAACGCCACCATGTGGCAAATCGGACAATTAAGCCTGAAAGAAAGTATCGAAACGATCGCCCAACTGGAACAACACGGCAGCGACGACCTGAAACAAGCCTGGAAAAACATCGCAAAAGAGTTCTGCAACTTTGATAAAAACGCGACATTCCCCGGCTTCCACATCTGGCGAGGCAAGCCACCGGCAAACGTGCTGATCCCGAACGTCGAGCAAGTTCTCTTTACCAACGAAACGCAATTCTGCCAACTCGCGGACCGCTACATCAATTCGGAAAACGCCCGGCAAGAGATGCTCCAGCAAATCGGCGGCTCCCTGCAAAAACACTTCAGCTACGACGCCAGATGGCAGGACTTCCTCTCACACATCCGCGACAACTTAAAATGAAGAAGCCAGAAGCCAGTAGCCAGAAGATTGTTTTTCGGAGCCCACATGTCACTCCTGCTCTCCTGTCAGAATCTCACCAAATCCTTTGGCCATCGCCGGCTGTTCGCCAATATCACCCTGAGCCTCTATGACGATCAGCGTGTCGGGTTCTTTGGCCCTAACGGAGCCGGGAAATCCACGCTCCTGAAAATCCTCGCCGGCCTCGAGCATGCCGACGATGGCACGCTCGAAACCCGTCGCAATCTCAAAATCGGATACCTCGCTCAGCAGGACCGTTTCTTTGCAAATACACCGCGCGAAGAACTCCTCCTCGCTCTCCGCAATGCAAACTTCGACGAAAGGCTTATCGACGATCACGACGCTGAAACTAAAGCGGCCATCATCCTCACCAAAATCGGATTTGCCGACCCTACTGTCCCTATCGACTCGCTCTCCGGCGGCTGGAAAAAACGACTCGCTCTCACCCGCCAACTCGTCCTCGAACCCGACCTGCTCCTGCTTGACGAGCCCACCAACCATCTCGACCTCGAAGGCATCCTCTGGCTCGAAAACCTCCTGAAATCCACTCAATTCGCCTACCTTGTCGTCACACACGATCGTTACTTTCTCGACAACGTCACCAATCGCATCATCGAAATCAATCCGATTTTTGAAGGCGGCTGCCTGGCTGTTCCGGGCAATTATTCCGATTTTCTCGAACGCCGGGAAGTTGTTCTCGAAGCGCAAGCGAAGCAGCAGCAGACCATGAAAATGAAAGTCCAGGAAGAAATTGCATGGCTCAAACGCGGCCCCAAAGCGCAACGCAATAAAAACAAATCCCGCATCAAAGACGCTCACGAACTTATTGAAACTTACGCTCAATCTCGTGCCCGCACAGCTACCGACCAGGCCATCGACATCGAATTCCAGGCGACCGAGCGTAAAACCAAAAAGCTCCTCGCCGCCCATTCACTCGTCAAATCCCTCGAATTTGGCGATCTGAGCCGTGACCGTCAGGGAGCGACATGCACCACTTCTGAACTGCCGCACGGTCGCTCCCTTACGGTCGCGGCTCAGAATCACCCTCTCCTCATCAATAAACTCAGCCTCATCCTCTCTCCCGGCATGAAGCTTGGCGTCCTGGGCCCCAACGGCTCAGGCAAATCGACCCTCCTCAAACTCCTCAGCGGCGAACTCGCCCCCGACGCTGGTACCATCAAACGTGCCCCGGACCTCCGCATCGTCTACTTTGACCAGCAACGCCAAGGTCTCAATCAACTCGATCCCGCACAACTCCTCCGACATGCTCTCTCCCCAGATTCCGATTCCGTTTACTACAACGGCGAACTCGTCCACATCACCTCCTACGCCAAACGCTTCCTCTTTACCCATGATCAACTCGACCGCCCGGTCGGCGAACTCTCCGGCGGCGAACAGGCTCGCGTTCTCGTTGCGCGCCTCATGCTCACCAAGGCCGACATCCTCCTGCTCGACGAACCGACTAATGACCTCGACATTCCGTCGCTCGAAATCCTCGAGCAATCTCTCGAAGATTTCCCCGGCGCGATCGTTCTAGTCACGCACGACCGTTTCATGCTCGATCGTCTTTCCACCGAAATCCTCGGCCTTTCCGGCCCCGCCAACAACGGCGAAACCGGCCTCTTCACCGATTACGACCAATACGAAAACTGGGTTGCGGCACGGACGTCCCGCCCGCAAGCCGTTACGCGGACGTCTCGTCCACAACCTGACCGTCCCCCCGTCCCCCCCTCACCCAAAAAGCCCGGCAAGAAACTCACCTTCAAAGAGCAGCAGGAATACGACGCCATTGAATCCCACATCCTCGCTGCCGAGGAAGAAGTCCAGAAGTGGCACACGGCGATGGAGGATCCGGCAATCATGTCCGACCGCACCAAACTCACCGAGGTCTGCGATAAGATGCACCACGCGCAGGAACGCGTCGCCCAGCTCTACGCCCGCTGGCAGGAACTCGAAGGCAAACTCAACGCATAGCCCACTTCACTCGCCACTTTTGGGAGTCGTAGTCGCATCAGCCACGGGCATGCTCTCCTTCACATAATCCCGCTTTCCTGGCGGAACGCTCAAATCCATGATCAGCCTGCTGATCGGCAACTGCCGTACCTGTACGCTCACCGGCGTCGCCACATGCTGCACCGTTACCCCCGCCACATTCTCTTTGGGCCCAACCCGGAGTTTCCCCTTCAATGTCTCGTCTTCCTTGTAAGGTCCAGCGTCCTTCGCCGTCATGAATACACCTTCATGCCATGTCCACTTCCGGCCATTGCTCACCCGAAACGCAAACCCCGTCGTCAACAGGCAATCCAGGCTCTTGTACCCGCGATTACAATTCGACAAGTCATAAAACACCCACCCCGCATCAGGAAAATAGACCTCGATAAACGCGTGGCCGTTTCCGCTGATGAACGTCGCATCCACTGTCTCAGCGGGTATGTTCATCTTCCTCAGGACCGCGCACGCGAGGTTGGCCATCCCCTCGCAATTCCCAAACTTGTTCCGCAGCACCACATCGCTCTCCGCGGGCTGCTTGCTTTTGAACACAATGTTGTCATTCACCCAATCGCAAACCAACTCCACTGTCTCCTCCGCCCACGGCGACTTGCCCGATATCTGCTTCGCGATCTCGTCGACCTTCGGATTCGCAGGATTGATCTTCTCGCTCTTGCCCAGCGAACTTGCATACGTCTCGAGCACCTCCTTCGAGTACGGCAACTTCGCGGCCGTCTGCAATACCGCCTTGTAGCTCAATTCCACATTCAACGTCTGCGTCACTTTGATGCTCTCGACCTCCGGCTTGTCCCAGGTCAGTTCATAGTTCCGCCGCAACATCCCCAAATTGTCCGCCGTCACCTCCACCTTGTCCGGATTCAAGCCATACGTGAAATCGGACTTGGTAATCACCTGTTGATTCGTCGCGCCCCAGAAACTCATCATCGCTGGAATCGCCGCCGAGCACTGCTTCCCCTTCGTTACGGGAATGTCATATTCCCTGACAATCGTCAGCTTCCGCGTATCGGTCGCCCGCCCCGGACTCATCGTCGCTCCCGAAACCACCATCCCCGCGCACAACATCAGCACACAGGCCGCCCCACTCATACCCTTCTGCCAGCGCATCATCATCTCCTAATAATCCGACGAGCTTCGAGTTCCTTCACCATTCATCCCAATTCGTCAATCGACGAACTCATGAACTCATCAAGTTATAACATCTTCGACCTGATTCTCAACCCGACTTCCTTCCACATCCGCGGCTCAAATCCCGCATCCTTTTCCATGTCCATAAAATCCCCAGTCTCCTTCATCCATCGCGCCAGCCGCCCCTTCAACTTCGCCTTCACCCCCGCGAACGCCGCATCATTCGCCAACGATTTCATCTCCATCGGGTCTTCCACCACATCATACAATTCATCCGGCCCGCAGAAATGATAAATGTATTTATATCGCGACGTAAAAATGCACCGCGTCGGGTAACTCCGCCCCTGCTCGCCATGATAATCCGCGAACGTCGCATCCTCCCACGCCGCCCCCGCATTCTCCACCACCGCCTTGAGCGACCGCCCCTGTTGCCCCGCCGGCGGCTCCACACCCGCATACTCGCAAATCGTCGCCGCCAAGTCCACGTGATTCGCGATCTGTTGCCTCACCCCAGCGCACGCCGAACCCCCGGCAGAGCCGGGGGCTGACGATGCGGGCGGCTTGATAAACAACGGCACACGCGCCGACTCCTCATACATCACCTGCTTCCCCGACAAACAATGCGCCCCCAGATTCTCCCCATGATCCATCGTGAAAATCACCAGCGCCTCATCCCAAATCCCCCGTTCCTTGAGCGCCTGCACAATCCGCCCAATGCACGCATCCTGCAGCGTCACCAACCCGAAATACGCCGCCCATATCCGCCGCCATTCCTCCCGATGCAACTGCGCCGCCTTGCAAGTTGACGTATGCAGCAAAAACGCCGGCTGGCCCGGATACCATCTCCCCACATTCTCCGGCAACTCGATCTTCGCCGGATCATACATGCTGAAATAAGGCTCCGGCACCCATGTCGGCGGATGCGGCGCCCAGCCGTTATAAATCCACGCCCGCGGTTGGGAAACGTCCGCCTTTTCGATCCGCTCGCACACCTGCCTCGCCCACCACATATCCATGAAATCCTCCGCCCCATACTCCGTCTTCTGGATATCCGTCGCCGAGTGAAACGCCTTCATCCACATCTGGCCATCCGCCCACTCCGGGCAGGGTCGCCTCCCTCGATCGTCCGGCGGCAGCTCATACCCACGCCCCTTCAAATACTTCACCCAATCCCCCTCATACACAAACTCCGCCCCAGGCACGCGCTTCTCGATCGCCGGAACTGTCCGCAAATGCTGCACCCCCGCCTGCTGAATCCGATACCCCCCCTTCTCCAACTGCTCCAAATAAGTCCCATCCCCCTCCAGCAGCGTCCCGAACGGCTTTTCCTCCGGCCGGAGCGACCCATTCACAATCGCCCCCGTCTTGTGCGGCCATTTCCCCGCCGCGATCGCAATCCGCGTCGGTACGCACAGCGGCGTCGCACAATACGCCCGCTCAAAAACCACGCTCTCCGCCGCCAACGCATCAATATTCGGCGTCTTCACCCCCAACTTTCCATACGCCGACAGACAATCAAATCGCATCTGATCGCCCATCAACAAAACGACATGCGGCTGCTTCGTCATAAAATCCTCGTCTGTCTGTGCCTGTCCGGGTCTGTCTGTGGCTCATTCAGCCGACGAGCCCTTTCGCCTTGTCGACGATATCACTCACCGCCAGGTGGCAATAGGCCAGCACGTCTTCTGGCGTTTTGCCGGACTTGGGGAGATTGCGAACGGCCATGCTCTCGACCCGCGGACGATCGTTTTTGGCCATCCGAGCGACCGCCTCGGCAATTTCCGATCCGATCCCGCCGGTGTAACAATCCTCCACTGTCAGAATCGCCCCACCCTCTGCCGCCGCCAACTGCAACAGTTCATCCGTATCCATTGGAAGCGAATACGCATCGACAACCGTCGCTTCGATATTCTGGCCGTGGAGTTCTTCCGCGGCCTTGAGCGCGGAGTGGACCATGTAGCCGCAGGCGGCGATGACGAGTTTTTTGCCTGTACCCATCGCTTTTCGCAGGACCTTGAACTTGCCGAAGGGGAAGGTTTCATGCTCCTGGTAAAGGACCGGTACATCCGAGCGGAGCGCCCGCAGATAGCACGCCGAGGGCCAGTTTACCATTTCGAGTGTCAGCACATAGGCCGAGACGGCATCGCTTGCGGTGAGGATGGTGATCGCGGGTCCGCCGCGGTGATCCGTGACGTGCGCCATGCCACGGAAGAAGGCGACATCCGTGAGAGCCATCTGTGACGGACCGTCGGCGCCGATTGTCACACCGACATGTGTACCGACGAGTTTGATGTTGGCGCCGGAGAGGATGGCCATTTCGATCTGGTTGGTGGCGCGGCTGAGGAATTTGCCGAAGGTGGAGGCCACCGGTATTTTGCCGCCGGCCGCGATGCCTACCGCGACCGACACCATGTTCTGCTCGGCAATGCGGCATTCAAAGAAATGCGACTGATGGTGCCTGGCGAAGTCGGCGCTGTACGTCGAGTTCTTCATGTCCGCATCGAGTCCCACCACATTCGGATTGCTGTGTCCGAGTGCCGAGAGCGCAAGGCCGAAGCCTCGGCGAGGCGAAAGCTTCTTCGCTGTTTCCAGCGCTTCACTGAGCTTCTGGTTTTCGGCCATTTCGGAGATGCTCGCCGGCCGCTGGGCCTTGTGAAGATGCGGCACCGGCAGCGGCGGAAGAATCCGCAGAATCCGCTGCAGGTCCGACGGCTGCACCGCATCCGCGCCAAGTTCCATCCCCGTCGCGTCCAGCTCCGCGAGCACCTTGGGCAGATCCTGCTCCGAGACCGACACGGCATGATGCCCCGGCCCCTGAATCGACGGGGCGCCCCAGCCTTTGACCGTGCGAGCGATAATCGCCAAGGGCTTCTCCGCCACACGCGCTTCGGAACGCTGCTTGAGCGCGTTGCGAACTTCCGTTGGATCATGACCGTCGACAATCAGCGCCTTCCAGCCGAAGGCTTCCGCCTTGGCGGCCAGGGTGTCGGTTGTTTGCGCCGGCGCCACGAAATCGGACTGGCCATGTTGATTGCAGTTGAAGATCGCCACTACCGAGGTGAGGTCGTGTTCCGCGATGAAATCCATGGCTTCCCAGATCTGCCCTTCGCGCGCCTCGGCGTCGCCGATGATGCAGAAAATACTCTTGCCATGATGATCCACTTTCGCCGCCGCCGCTAAACCTGCGGCCACGGAGAGACCCTGCCCCAGCGAACCTGTCGCGGCGTCGAAGAACGGGAAGCCGACACGCGGATTCGGGTGGCCGTCCAGCGGAGAACTGATCTCACGCAACGTCATCAGATCGTTGGCTGTCAGCAATCGCGGCTTGCCTTCGGGATAAAACGTTACACCGATGTCCGCGCAAGCCGCGTAGATAATTGGAACGGCATGCCCTTCGGAAAGCACCAGGCGATCCGAGCCGCGATGCTGCGGATTCTCCGGGTCCCATCGCATCGTGCGGTACATCAGTTGGGTCACGATGTGCGCCAGCGACAGAGCGGACGTTGGATGTCCCGAGCCTGCCGCGGTTGTCGCTCGCAGCGCGAGCTTCCCGATCTGAATCGCCTTGGCATGAACGATCTGGTCAAACGTGGGCATGAATAACTTCCTTATGACGTAAAGCCACACTATAGCCGGAGGTGGCGGATCGGGAAACTGGCGGGGAAGTCGTTCTGTCGTCAAGTCGTCAAGTCGTTAAATCGTTAAGTCGTTGGTAAGGCGGGGCAACGACTTGACGACTTGACGATTTAACGGCTTGACGACTCACCCATATCCCATGGACAATTCTCAAACCCCTTCCCTTGGCGGGACGGATACGATCGTATGATTCTTTCTTCTTTTAGGAGCTCCTTATGAAACGCCTCATTTCATTTGCCGCCTTGGCTCTCGTTGCCGGTTTTGCTTTCGCCGAGGAAGCCACCACCACTGCCACCAACGTTTTCCTTAACGACTTCACCACCGGCATGGGCAAGTGGACCCTCAACAAGTGCGAAGGCAAACAGGACACCGAGGGACTCAAGATCACCAAGACCGAACAGTTCGGCGGCATCGGGCTCGAAACCAATAACAGCAACAAGGCCGACCTCTCCGCCTACAAAACCATTGACTTTGTCATGGTCAACGGCGGCGAGAAGCCCATCGACTTCTCCTTCAAAATCAAGAGCGGCCAGACCACCAAGGCCACCGGCCGCACCGACGACAAGGCCGCCACGCTCGCTCCGGGCGAACACACCGTCTCTTTCACCATCGCCGGCGGCGATATCGATCCCAAGGAAATTAACTATATCCGCATCTGGACCGTCGAGGCTGGCGAAGTCAAACTCACCATCAAAAAAACATCCTTCACCGCCAAATAACTCCACCCTCTCACCCCCTCTACCCACAAATCACCCCAAGCCCAGGGACTACAGTCCGTGGGCTTTTTTCATATCAAGATCTGTCTGTGTCTGTTCGTGCCTGTCTGTGGCTAGAGCATTTTTCACTCGCCCGTAGCGTTTTGGAGCCCCGCATGGCAATGCGGGGCTTTGGCTCTCTTCCTGCGCATGTCATCACGCCACGACCACGTGAAAAATGCTCTAATTTCAGTTGCAGCTCTGCCTGTGATCACAGATGCCAATCCGGCGTCGTTGAATCCAGTACGGCTCGCCAGATTCGGCCGATCACCGTTGTCCGCCGCACTTCGATTTCGCCGCGGCCGGTCATCCCATCCGCCAGCATCGCCGGACCATCCTCCCCCCCCACCGGCAATTCGATGAACACCGTGCTCCGACGACCTGTCGAATGCATTTCGCCATTCTCATCCGCCTTCACATCCACCTCGCCCTTGATCGAGCTCGCCAGTGCCGGGTGCAGCAGTTGATCCGATACTTTCGTGCTGACTCGTACCACTTTCGCCCGCATTTCCGCCGACGCATTCGACCAGAGCCGGATCCGCACCGTCATCCCCTCTTTCACCATCGCCGCCTGCTGCTGCGGCAAACTGATACAGGCCTCAAGCAAATCCGTCCGAATGACCCGGCAGACCACCACACCCGCCGGCACAAAATTCCCGACAATCCCTTTCAACGACGTATCCCGAATCACCACGCCATCAATCGGCGCTTGAATCACCAGATCTTCTTTCTGTTTCTTGAGCAGTTTGATCTGCACCTTGAGCGCCTCCATCACCTGCCGCGACGCGATCAACTGTGGCAGCTTGTTCCCCGCCGCCGCGGCTTCCGCCTTGATCGACTCCTCCTCATACCGGCTCAGCGCACAGTCCAGCGTCGCCTCCAGCGTCGGATCGCTCAGCGTCATGATCACATCCCCCGCCTTCACACGCTCACCGACATCACACAACACACTCGCCACATACCCCGGCGACTGCACCCGCACCACCTCATCCCGCTTACTGAGCACCACCAGCGGCTGCTTAATCGCCAGCGTCCAGGGCATCAACGCGATCCCCACCAACACTCCCACTCCCGCAACCGCCGCTCCGCCCGCATACGTCAGGCGACGCGTCAAATGCCAACGCTGTTTCCACACGAACCGCATCATCTGTCCCAGCGGCCAGAGCACCGTCAGCACCACATACAGCACCGCTAAAAAAATCCCGATCGGACCCATTCCGTAGCGATCGAAAAAGTAATACAACAGCCCGATGATCGCGAAAACCACCACCCACCGATACACCATACTCAGCACCGCATACACCATCACCACCGGCGCCCGCTTCGTATCCGGCGGCACCATCGGCTTGAGTCCCAGCAAATGCTTCTGCGCATAATACCCAAGGTGCTGCCGACCCTTCGACATCAAATTCGGTATCTCCAGCAGATCCGCCAGAAAGTAATATCCATCGAACCGCAGCAGCGGATTCGCATTGAAAAACAGCGTCGCCACGCTACACGAAATCATCACATTCAAAGATATCTGATTAACGATTCCATCTGTTGGTGTATACAACCATACAAAGCTCGCAATCGCAGCGATGACCAGTTCTACCACGATGCCGCCCGCATTGATCCACAGCCGTGCCCAGCGCGACGGGATCATCCACGCATCGCTGGTATCGCAGTAAAAGCTCGGCGTCATCACCAGCATGATCACTCCCATGCTTGAGATCTCCCCGCCGAACCGCTTCGCTGTCAGCCCGTGCCCAAACTCGTGAAACACTTTCGTCCCGATGAACACGCAATACATGATCGCCAGGTTCTGCCACGTCAGCAGGTTGTACGGCAAATTCGCCAGCCGATCTGTGTTCATCAATACATTCCACGCCCCCGCCATCACCAGCAACATCGCCAGCACTCCCACCACCGGCCGAAAAATCACCCGCCCCACCGTCTCATTCATCACCGCTAACAACCGATCCGGATGAAACAACGGCACCTTGAAAAACAGGAAATTCTGCGCCATCCCTAAAAATCGTTTATTCCTCGCTGCCGTCCGCCGCTTCGTCAACCATTCCGCATGACCCGTCCCCTCCCCCAGCAAAAGATGCGACTCATGCAGCATTCCCACAAACCGCAAAACATCCTGCACGCCCAAACTGCTCTCCGGAAACTGCTGTTGGATCAATCCCAGCATATCCCGAGCCGTCTTTTTTCCATCAAACTGCGTCACCAGGAAATGCTCGATCGGCTGCAAGCGATAATATTTCAGCGTCACCGGATCTTTGATGACGAAGCAGAGCTGTCCGTAGAAGAGTTGCGGCGAAACTTGCAAATCCGCCCGTAACGACGCAATCCCCCGATCCGCCGGCTCCGCCCCCACCGCCACACGATACTCTCTATTTTCATCCCGCCGCATATCAAGTCCTAAGAGATTTTCGATTTTCAATTTTCGATTTTGAAGTCAGTGCCAAAATCGAAAATTGAAAATCGAAAATCTCAAAACAACATCGTCATCCTCAACAACCGAACCGCTCCGCGTGTCCATTGTGCTCCAAGTGGTTTTGTACCTACATGTATTTTCGCTCGACCGGTTACGCCGCTCATCGCGATCCCCGGCGGCAAGTCCTTCGGGTCCAGCTTCACCTGCAACCGAAACACATTTGCATTTTTATTCTGCATCGACGCCGGCAGCAGCGACGCCACGCCCTTCGACCGCACCGGCCATTTCCGATCCGGCCAAGGATACAAAATGTAATCCACCTCAATCCCCGGCTCCGCCTTCCCCTCCGCTGCCGCCTGGCGCGACGCTCGGTCCAGCGCCCCGCGAACCGTCGCCGCCTCGCTCTCAGGTACGTCCACCACCAGTTCCCAATCCGAAAAACTCGCAACCTCCATCAACTGCTCGCTTTTCCGCGGTACACTCCATCGCTTCTGCTCCACGTTCTCCGTCAGCACCACCCCCTCGATCGGAGACCAGACCGTACAAGCTTCAATCTGATAATCCAACACATCCCGCCGACTCTGAGCCTGTTTGATCTGCTCCCGTGTCTTACGAATCTCTGTCATATCTCCCTTTTTGCCCGCTTCCTCCAGCACCACCGACAGCTCATCCAGCTGCGCCATCACTCCCGCCCGCTGCGCGATCAACTCTGTCGCATCGAACACAGCCAACGGTTTTGCCATCTCCCCATTTGCCGGCGTATCTCCCTTCCGATACACATGCTCCCCCGCCCGCACCGGCACTTCGATGATCCGCTGCTCCACCGGCGCCACGATCGATAGCTGCACCGACGGACGAATCTGGCAGTCCGCCTTGATCGCAAAATCAAACGGAATCACTCCCACGATCACCGCCGCGACCAGCACCACTCCCACAATCGACATAATCATCGCCCGCTTGCTCGACATTGGCTTCCGCCATAACCCCCGCATCTTATGAAACGCCTTAAACAGCGGCACCGACTCCACCTCGAACGCGTTGGCCACGCTCCCCGTGCACAGCCGCACCACATCCCCCAGCATCGCAAAATGCCCCTGCGCCCCCCCACCCACCGCCGTACCCGCATACTCCACCAGTACCACTCCCATCACCGGCGACGTCGCCCCCCCCCCTTCATCCGCTTTGATCGGCACCGCGATGAACGCCGCGAACTCCGTCGCCGCGAAATACGCCGCCGCCGCATCCTGCAAAACAGGATCACTGACCAACTGCTTCGCCGCCTCCCGATCCAGCAGCACCGGCACATGCCGATCCCGCACATAATCAAAAATCAACCGCTGCACCCGCAGCACATTCGCCCGCTTATTCGGCTCATCCACGTTCGAAACTGCCAACACCTTCTTCCCAATCCGCGGATAGAGTTCCACCGTCACCCGTTGCGCTTCCATCACGTCGCGGACCAGATTCGCGATATCCACCGCCACCTGATCCACAAACAAATGTTTATGCACCTGATCCGCGAACCGCACCAGCCGACTCGATTGCCCGCGATCCTTCTCCAGCAGCGATAAATGCCGCTCGCTAAGCACCGGCTCAATCGTTCCCACCATCCGCAATAAAAAATTCAGATATGTTCGTACTAATCCAGTATCATTGGATGAAGCCGGAGGCGGCGGAACCGCCACCAACATCACCATCGCCACTTTCCCGTGCAGCTTCATGGGTACAAACAGCAGCTCAAACGGTGACGGATTCATCGGCGTATCCGCCGCCGCCCCCCCCTCCTGCTCCACAAAAAACGCCGGCACAATCACCGGTTTGCCCTCTCTCGCACACCGCCGCACCGCCACCATCACCCCCGTTATCGCCCCCCCCCCCCCCCCCCCTCCCCTTCCCTTTCCCCAAAAACCCACCCCCCCCCCCAGGAACACCCAACACACACC
>Ga0123357_10000932_pt1 | contig 29754 bp, 27 predicted proteins | sample TergutEmb28metaG_FD_89873 | JGI IMG/M metagenome (GOLD analysis project Ga0123357, IMG submission 89873) | Embiratermes neotenicus P4 segment gut microbial communities from Petit-Saut dam, French Guiana - Emb289 P4 | ecosystem: Host-associated > Arthropoda: Insects > Digestive system > Gut ...
GAATCAAACATGAACAGCACACTGGTGATTTTTTTTTTTTTTTTACAGTGAGGGCACTTTTCAGCTGGCATATGTGTCGTCAAGCTAAACGGTTAACCATCACTACTACTGTCAGGTTTTCCAATGTCTGAGGAAGTGAATCTGCTGAAAACATGAAAGATGGTGGAACCTGGACTCCCTGATTGATCATGGCAATATACAAGCAAATACTCTTCATCAGTGCAACAATACTAGGCCTCTAGAAACATGGTCATGGTCTCCCATCCACTTGATTCTGCCCTTTGTGATTGTTTCTTGTTTCCAGCAATGAAATTGCAACTATGAGGGTGTCATTTCCAGATGTCCCTTAAATTCATGATCAATCTCTAATCATCTATGCGTGATTCCAAAAATTCAATTCCAGCAGTGCCTGAAAATCTGTGCTCACTGCACAAACTTAAAAGGTGAATACCAAACCCAGTCTGGGAATTTTTGGATATGCCCACATACATAATATGACACCAACATTTAATAAAAATTAATGGAGTTATGACAATATTTCAGTATTTTGTGGCAGTAGACTATACACTATCTGTGACAAAAGCTGGCACAACATGTGATGAGCATTAAGGCAAGACCTGGAAGCAAAAATACTAGAGGGAAAGTCAGGCTACAGTAAGAATGAGATTAAAAGGACAAGATATAAGGCAGCCAAATAAAGCAACACTGGAAAGCATAACGACAACTGAAGAGAAAAAATAGGGAGCTTATACAAAAAGCAAGAGCAGACAAGCAAGCGGAATACTTGTGGAAAGGTAAAGAGGTAAGTGACACAGTTGTGACAAAAGAAAATGCAGCCATACCCAAACATCTCTACAAAATGATGTAATACAGAGAATGCATCATTTACTATTTGAAGACATCAAATATGCAATCACCAACCCTGTGACCCTCTTCTGCCTACAACAATGTGATTCACCACCCATAACTAAATACATAATAAATGAACTTACAGCATAATATTCTGCTACAGCTTTCACTTGCTCATAGTCATCTGCTCGAGCCAGTGCTGCCAACCCATCAGGATGCAACTTACCACATCGTGGGTACAGTTTGGCTCGATCATCCTTAGTTAATTCTGTACCAAATGAGTTGATGGTGATGATGATGGCCCGCCGATCTGCCTCAAACTAAAAAGATAAGATGATCCTTAAAAACTGGACAAAAAATGAAAGGACACCAAAAGAATAAACCCCCCTTCTCCTTCTTCCTCACCAACTCTTTCACAACAATTTTACAGCAGACCTTCAGACATTGACAAGATAGGACATACCATACTCTCCACATGTTATACAAATGTGTCTCATAATAAGAGTTTTATAAGTATATAAGAACTAAGTGAATCAACAGTGGGAAGTAATCACTTTCCAAATGCCAGTGAAAAGCTATGGAACTATTTATAATCTCTGATACACTTAGGTTTTTTTAAGAATGTTACTTCTAAAATTTTGCTTCCATATAAAATCTAATATTATTCACTTCATCCCATTTCAACATACTACAAACAAATACTATTTTCAGGTAATCTAAAATATCAAAACAAGAACATCCGCACCGAAGCTTCAAGAAAATTCCACCCTCAATACGTGAGACCAATATGAAATTATACAGGCCATCCTCTGAAGAGTTATCTATGCTTCTACTGATTGTATGTTTTAACACTGACCACATCATTGACCTAACACACATTAATCTGAAATGCCATAGTGAAAGCATTCAGACTTTATAGTTTTTCCAGACTAGGCAATCTGCCACTGCAGCATCATCAAGTTGTATAGAAATGGAGTTACAAAATGGATACCAGTGATTCATTCTCTGAGTAATGTGATTGGAGCAATAAGCTCACCATCTACTTCCATGTGGTGCCTATGTTAAGGTGTGGTGCAGGAATGGACACTTCACCTATGCTATATTTGCACTATCAAACCAGCTTACAAGCACTGGCCAGATCAGATCGCTGAAAGCCCAGCAGAACTGGCTCGATCAGCTGACTGACAAAGAGTGATTGTGGCTGTCTTGCATCTTAATTTCAATGTCAAAACAGATCTGTTCATCAATGGCTAAAATATAGACTTTAAGTCAGGCAAAGTGGTACTGCAGGCTATGACACTCGTGTCATGTTCTTGTTGGACAACCATGTCATAACACAGAAGACCATAATCTGAATCTTCACCACCATAAACAATTCAAATCCTAAAATAATATAATTTACACATAAAATGAAGACCCTTTAAAATGACTTTCCTCAGGGTTACACTAATAAAAAACATTTCATACTTTTAAAGTGCCAGGTTGTATGAGGGTATCTGCAGTTTTAGGACACTAACTACATCCATCTCAGCATTCTTTCCCACCTAAACGTAAATAATCTTTCCATTCATTACTTACAGCAAGAATCTCACACATTACATCAGCAGTGGTACCTCCAAGCTCCTTGCAGAAGTTGAAGAATGCTTCCAGGTATGCCTTGTACAATGTATTACGAATAATCTCAATGTTCATTTCATCCAAATCTTGCTCACTAATGCAGTCAACAAAGAATGGAGCTGAAACAAATAATATTAAACTTCATCTATGGCTGCTAATTCAAATACTAATTCTATATAGAGTCTGCTTCACATACTTCAGAGATACTCATCATAAAAATCATTGTCTTCATAGCACAAGTTTCATCACTAGAGCCTGCAATGGGACCTCATTCAGTGCAGTTCACCCAGATTCCCTGTGACCAAATTTATGATCCTCTCATCTGTGTCTCATGTCTCAAACGTGCTATGTTTTCACCAAGTTTTCTGACCCACCATTAGCTGTTACCTACATTACTACCCTAATGCAGAGACCTATGCTGATTATATGACGTACTGGCTTGTAAAACACCCAAACAAAATGTTTAAACAAAGGGTAAAATTGTTCCTGTCTACACCATGCAGGAATACACAGGCAGAAGTGGTGTAGCTCCACTCATTCTAATCTTTGCACTAGATGGACTTTTGTGGTCAACTGCATGCCATAACTGCTTTACCCTTGGAAAAGAGCGCAGATAACCACTGAACAGGAGGTTGGATGGGCCCCAAATCCACTCTGCCTGTTGTGGACAAGAAAACAAACCCTTGCCACTGGTGGGATTCAAACCCCAGGGTGTCCAACCCACAGCCTAATCACTATGCTGTCTGTACTACCCTGACTCCCCCAGAATTGTTTAAATATTATCAAACGTGGTAACTGGTAGATGCAAAATTTAACTTACAAAAAGCAGCAAGGTAAAATATCGACAAACTATGTTAAGAGCTTTAAAGTGCATAAAACTACCCTTTCAAGAGAAATGTATACATGGTACTGGGTATAAAACCTGAAGTAAGACAACCATATGGAAAATCTAAGTGTAGACAGAGGGATAATATTAAAATGGATCTTAAAGGTATAGGATGGAAGGGGTGAGGACTGGATTCATATGGCTTGGGACAGAGACCAGGGTGAGGTCCTGTAAACGCAGTAATCAATGTGAGATTTGAAGTTTTAGAGCCTTCACCAAAGGGACTAACAGACTTATACATCTCCACCTGTCTCCTGCATTTAGCATTTCCCTTGGTCCTCTCAACCTATGAAGATGAAAGCACCACAACCTTAAAAACACTGGGAAACACTAAGCCAGCAACAAGGAATCACACAAATCTGAAGAACTGAATCCTCCACAGTACTGCTTCTTTAGGAATTTCATGAGTAACTGAGGATCATAATGAAGTAGGATGTGTAGATATAGACTGGATTCATCAGGCTGTGGAGAAGAAGCTGAAGGCTCTTGCATACACAGTAATGAACTTTTGGTTCTGAAAAAACATGGGAATTTCTTCACTAGCTGAAAAACCATTAGATTCTCAAGAAGGACTTTACTCCATGGAGTTTTGGTTGGTTGTTTGGTCAGGGGGTTGGCTGGTTGGTTGGTTAGTTAGTGAGCTAGTTAAACCTGTCCTTTTAGGTCTTCTGCTGGAGATCAACATCTGTTTTATAACATTCAAATCAATTCCACACTGACTGGCAATTTGATATTCAAACAAAATAAATGAATTTAACCTGGTAGAGTGCCATATATTGAACTAGACTCAGCATAACAATTTTAAAGTCAAACAAAATAAACCAGTGCCTAGTGTTTATGTGTTGTAAATTAATGAACACTAAATCTGGTCTTTTATTAAATGCAGTCCTACAACTCAGAATTCAAAGACAATAAAATAAACACATATCTTGATAATTGTTAGCAAAGGGGGAAGAAGCCAGCACTGTGCACACAGCACCAACTGCCCTCTGTGTACTTCAAAAGCACTGTCATATAAACTGCAGTGTTTTTCAGTTTCTTTTAAGCAATGCAGTGAAGTAGAATGTCAAAACCATCTACAAAAGTAACTAATTGCAGGGGGAGAGAGATTATTAAAAAGAATATTAAGCATTGCAATGAATAAGCAAAAAATAAATGCTCATGCGTGCCTATTCAGAAAGCTTCATATAAGACAGATGTGAGTGTAACCACAAGCAAATACCAAACAACTCACAGGGAAAATATGCGAAAAAACTGTAGGACTTTCAATTTATATGTAAGATTAATATATTAACATAATAAATAAATGTAACAGTAGTAATAAGATTCTATGATGTAAGTAAAAATGTGAACAACAAAAAGTATAACAACAGAGGATAAAATGATATGCCCATTTGAGAAAGGTCCAGGACATACTGATCCAAATGTATCTCAAATGTCGTGTTATACATACATTTACTAATTTGTATTTCTTACATATGTAAAATAACTGCCTGTTGTATGCTACTACCACCATCAAAATGATGATAATTTGTTACAGGCAGAGAAAAACTTGCAACATTTCAGCAGACTACTTCAAACAATAAGTTCATATGACAGGCTATACAAGAGCTCTATGTTCAAAAAATGTCATGCCCACAGTGCTACAATGCACAAACTTTTCTATACAATCTGTTTTATGCAGCAAATTAAGCCTGGCATCTTATGTTCCACAGCATGAGGTGTAAGGGCTAAGTGTATTCATGGCTAAAGGTGTTATGTGTTAAACACTGTAGTCAATTTCCTTTTCTATGGCCTGCAGGATCTAAGAAATATATTTCACTGAGACTTCCTTTTATTTGATAATGGCTAAAACATTTTACATATTAAAAAATTCAATTACTCTTTTATTTACATATATGTGGCCTTTGTTGGAGTTGATCAATATACTGTCAACCAGACTTGCAGAAACTTTCCACAAATCTAGCAGACACCTCAAGATTCTAAACATATGAAGGGTTGCATAAAGCAAGTTCCATAATGAAGACCCACAAAATATCAGGTGACACCATATAAAATGTAGTCACCTGGGATTTGTGCACTCCTGCTATCAAAACATCCAAAGTATACATGCTATGATATAGTGCTGGTGAAGATAATGTAGGCCACATACATCTAAAAATAAAAACGTTTCTAACAGAACACAACAAATTACAACCTAAGAGAAATGAATTCAACCATTTTAAGAGAAGTTTGTTAAGAGTGACTTGTTTGGTATACACTAAAATTCAAACTACTTATTAACTGACCAAATATGCAGCGAGACATTTTGTACTTTGTTTTTTATTAAAGACAGGAAAAGAACTTTATCCTGCTCCTAGGGGCTCTACAAATAAAAAGTACACCTACACTCAGTTTTCTATACACAGTCTCCTTTGCTTTACCAACAGTCCTGGCAAGTTGACAAAGGGATCCAGCATCACAATGCCACAGCAAATGTATGCCAAACAGAGCAAATGTACTGAAACAAGTACGATGCTGCCTGAGCCCAGAAGTGACTGGACCATGCTCAGCTATCAAGAAAACTGGTCACTACAAATGTATGAAAATAATGGACCTGTATAAGTCATTAGTTTATATCACAATATGATTGTACATACCCAGTGGAGTGTCAACAAGCACTGCATTGTATAGCTCAGCAGGTGTGGCTGCAACATGAATGGCTTCCATCTGCTCAAAGCTGCCCAAAGGATGGCACTTGGGAATCAGCTCAGAAATGGGTCGGTGGTGAAGGGTGCCAGTGATCAGCAGAATAATGTTGTCAATCATGTAGCTGTAACTATGTAAGACAACAAATACTCTCTGTTCATTGTTACCACAATACCTTTCTTTTGACACCAAACTCTTGGGGTCCAAAAATCAATGGTGGAATACTCCCCACCCCTAAACAAATAACTGTAAGTAAGAAAACAGAACACAAAAGCTTTTAAGACAAAAGAAATAAATAATGCTAGGTTATCTAATTTTCTCTTGTATACTTAGAATAAAGAAAAGAAATTGAGCTGCTGGCTTTCAGCTTACCTAAATTGCTTCTTAAGAGGCTGAGGCTAGCAAATCACAGACTCCCAAGTCAGGCTACAATATACAAGATGTTAAAATAAATTCTATACGATAAGACGGTATAACTGTGTCAAGAATGTAACTAGTTGTAGCTTAAATGGTCAGCATTTAATCTTCAGCAGAAATGGGCATTTTTTGCTTCACCACAATGTTGACCAACTCTGGTGCCCACTCCACCATCCATCAACTATATCCTAGGATCTCCTTTTTTGGGGTGAAGTAGCTGAAGCACAAATCTAACCATGCACCTCTGCTCAGCCACATGCCTTACAAGTTTGGAAATAAGAGCAACTTACCAAGAGCAATGTACTATTTTACAATGACTCTTTAGACACCAACTGTGGACAGCAGCAATAAATTTTCAGTACTTTACTAGTACTTAGATAAATTACTTTAGTTCAGTAACAGCCTTCCAGTTTATGGCATTAACAGATAAGTAATGCTAATAACAAGTCCACAGAATTCTCTGTGGAGAGACCCAAGAATCCATAAAATAGTTACAGAATAAATGAACTACATTAGAATATAAAATAAATGCACACATCACAGAACAAACAAATCTACCATCAAGTTACCAGGGTTTTTAATTTACTAAATCTAAGCCATCTTAACATATTTATTTAAAAAAAAATGAACATGGTCACTATAACCTAGAGCAATACTAAGGTAGAGTACATTTATCTTCCATAACACTGGCACTTTTAAACCATTTTAGCCTTTTTATTCTCACATTACCTATGCAACTGCCATTCAATAGTGTGGCATATTTTTCTGCTAATACTACTCAGTCTTAACAACATTTTCCTCACATGTCTCAAAGGACAATTTGTGTACTAGAAGCAATAATGAGGAGGAAACATGCCAATAAAATGATAATCTATCTATCTGCCCGGTTTTTTTAACAGCTGTTGCCGTCTTCCGGAAACCAAACGCCATTCCTCTCAGTTTCTCCACTGATCTGTTTCTAAATTTCTTGTTGTCATGGCTGCTTGTACTCCTTCCATCCATGTTTTTCTTGGACGTCCTCTTTTCCTTCTCTCCCGTGGTATCCAATCCATAATTAATTTTGGTATTCTCTCATCTGGCATCCTTTTGATGTGGCCATACCATTGTAGTCTTTTCTGCTCTATAATATCTATGATTTCCGGCTTCCCTTTCACTCCCATTATTTCCTTTGTATGTTCATAAAATGATAATATGTACTCAAATTTGTATCCTGCTCTTAATGTTGTAGTGTAAGGAAATCATATTTGAAGTACATTATACAAAATGACTGCCGCAGTAGGTGACATGTTAGTTGCCAGAGATCAGTGCTGCATACTTTCACACACAAGCCAAAGCCAAACATGCAGTTAATTGGAAACATGGTGGATTCATTTTTGAATTAAAATTCAGGCTTTATACACACACAAACCCAAAGCCTGATATTGTGTTACACGTGAAATGACATATTCCTGCTATGTAAGCACATACAATTGTTCAAAAATGTTACGTTATTGATCATGATACTGAGTCTATATGGTGTCTGTTTGGTTAAACTGTCTATTGCATGATAGTTGACCAATCAATATCCAAATGGTTTTGTTTGTAACCTTATGTGGATCAGTGGAATGTGCATAAAGGATAAGAATAAGGATGTAATTCATCATTTCAGTGAAAAAAATGAGGAATAATTATCCGTGAAAAACCACGGTCTGGTACATATACAAAATGAAAACATAATCCTATGACCTTGTCATAGTCTACACACACAAATCCAAACTGCAACCTTAGCTATTATACTGGAATACTCACTCACCAATACTACTTCTGTTAAAGGCATAACATTGGAATGGTTGGTGAATTAAGTATCATAAACAATTTAGTATTAAAAAGGAAATAAACTACAAAAATATCATGACAAAGGGCAAATTAAAGTCAAACAAAACACCAATTTCGTGACGGCAATAATTTCTGCTCATTAAAAATGTCATTTTCAATTGATATACAATGCATATTCCCCTACAAAAGATCTGACTGACTCAATCCATTAGCACAGTCCTTCTTGAGAAGCTAACTGTTCCACAAATTGTCAGGAAAGTCCCTGCATTTTAAGCAGCCAAAATGTTCCTTAACATGTTCACAACAGCCTGACATTTGGCCATATCATGAGCCATATGAGTCCAGGTCTTAGCCTCCCATACAATTTATTTTAATATCCATACTAATATTCTTCTTCTACCTATGCCTAGTTCTCCCAAGAAGTTCTTTCTTTAGGATTTAATATTTGACCATGTGCCTTCTATCTTAGACTCAAATATCTTCTACAGCACCCTGTTCTCAAACATCTTCACACTATGCTCTTCCCTTCAAGTGACTTTCATATACTTTAATCCTTCTATGAAGCATATGTGTATACCTAAATCAGTGCCAGAGAAACTGAATGTAACAGTGAATGAATAAAAACTAAATTTTTTTTCAAAAGCAGGTAAAATAAAAATGCATTTCCTATGCCATATGCTGCATTTTTTATTTGCAATACATACGTTATAAAATCCAGAAACGTTGACAAAGGTTCTACAGCATGTTTTCTCATGTGCTGGAATTCAATTACAAGTTTCTCACGAAGTTTGTCGTCAATGACAGATACTTGTAGAGGGCTTGGTTCATTAGCAAGGAAACTTCCATAATCAGTACCTTGAAGATGAAGTTTTAAATCTGAAATACAGCGTGAAGGTTACTCATTAAAGTTAGAATTGTGGCAAAATAAAAACAATTATACATAAAACTATTTTTTCACCTTCTAGCGTTTCACACTGAACAAGATTCAGGTAGTCGGACTGCCTCAGAATACCACACTTAAATCCTCTACACAAGCCCTCCAAATATCCGCCGTCGATATTGAATATACAACCGATCATCTTATCCTTCTTCTGCAATACAACCGAACCAAACCGTGTATCCCTTTATGCGCACAGCCTTTACACCTCTCTCCTAATCATTCACCTACTTCAGATCATGTGACTGTCACTTGCAAACAGATGATCTGTGCTTACAAATGTTGAACTCCTTCACAGAGAATATACAGCAAGCGAAATGTACAATCTTCTTTGCTCTTCGGGTTGTAATAATTCCATTGATGTTCCTCATTTCTCAAGTGTATACCGCATCCCATTCTTCTTCTTCTTATTCATTTTCTTTTTAATGTGATTTACCATGATAAAACACATTTTCTTCAGAGAACTTTGTGCAGTCACGCTGAAAGATATGAGTTTAGTTTTTCACATCAGCAGATTATAATCATGGCTTTCTGCATTATTACAACTACCTTCCAAAACTCGCTATTGATTGAACGAGTACGGGTAGACGAGGAAGAAGAAGTGAGAACATAGGCAATTAAGTCTTTGCCATGGGTTAGATATAGCTCCTGGCGACAGGTGGGAGATAGGCATTTCGGTCAGCCACACACCACGTAATAGGGTTGGGGACAGGAAATGTCCAGCGTTATGGGTCAGAAAAGTAAGGAACCCGTACGTGTCACTTCAAGCGTAATATGAAGCTTTTTGGAGCAAACAACACTTGTATTTGTCATTTATTATGTAAGGATTGCATTATATTTCGCAATGTATCTATGCAATTGATGGCATTTCGTGGAATTGAATTTATGTGCCAAGTCTGGATTTAAAAATAGCAGATCTCATAACTGATACGCCACCAAAAAATCGTGTGATTACACAGTCTATAAAGTTTTTTTTTTTTTTTTTTTTTTTTGGGTGCAACTGTCCATTTTGTTATCCTATTCATGTTATCTTCTCACTCTGTGACATGTTTTAATACCAGCGCGACCCTCTTGGTTGATATGAACCTGTAGCCAATCAGGGAAGGTTTCGTTGCATATGCTCCACCTTTTATTGGTCAAAGCGGCTTATCTGAGAGGCTATATAAAGCAGCTGAGAGATGGTGGGGGTTCTCTGTAACTAGCAACACTGCGAAAGCGAGGAGGTCGGTGGCGAGGTAAAATGTCAAAGAAACCGCCGTATAAAGTTGGTAAGTCTGGCCATGAAAGAACAGAGTGTTTCGCATATTTGGTGTTAAGAGCGCGAGTTGGTTATATGTGGACAGAATAACCTGGCAACAATTATACGGCTGTTGAACTGGTAGCAGTCAGAGCGTCCAGTAACACGCGGTATTGTGGCGCTAATTTGAATACTGTGATTCCTTGCAGCCGATATAAACTTGGCAGAATGGGGAAGGAAGGAGATAATGCTTGCAGAGGAAGAAATGCCAGGGCTTATGTCGTTGCGGAAGAAGTACGGAAAAACCCAGCCACTTAAAGGAGCTCGAATTGGAGGCTGCCTGCATATGACAGTTCAAACTGCAGTGCTAATAGAAACTCTACTGGAATTGGGAGCAGAAGTAAAGAAAGGCTTAATATTTTTACCTTTTGGAAACTTTCCGTATAGAAGTACACATACGCGAGTGTTGGATTTCAAGTAGAAATAAGATATTCTGCAGTTTTTAGGCGCTTTTTTTGAAGTTCCTAATGTTCAGTGTAACCCAATATTTTATGGTGCACTGAGTGGTGTGATGAGCACTAAAGTATTTTATTATTATAGATTGCTTTAAAATAGTGTCTTTAAATAGTCATAAAGGAAAACAGTGTTTAGAATGTGGTAACCAAATATGTGATCTTCTAGCATGTGTTCATTGGAATTGTGTCACTAAAGTCTGACTTGTTCTTTCATACTATGTCCAACACAAAGCATATTAAATTAAAGTGAGCCAAATTACCTGAAAATGTCACAGTTGTGATTTGATATGGAAGTATAAAAATATGTGCAGACATCAGACAATAATTTTTAAATTTGCTAGTTCAACTGAGGAGTCTGCTGGTACATAATCACTATTATGTGTAGACTATTGTAACTCTCTCTGCACTATCAGTAAACTATACTATTGGTCTTTTCATAGAGGTGTCTTTTAAAGACCAAAAACAAACCATACAGATCTCAGGATGGTGGTGATGATGTGATAAAGCCTGGGATATTTTGACCAAGAAATTCTTCTATGGATGAGCAAAACTTATTAATAAGGCAGAGTTAAATAAAATTGGAAGATGTTTTGTTTTACCTGTGTCAAACATGGATGGTGGAAGTGGCTGAAGGAAGACTTTGTAAATGTATATTTGTGATTACTAGAACTTGCTGTGTGATATGATGGAGTAACATAATATTAATGTGCCAATCTGCAGTGTCTTAACATACATAAAGTTGTGAACACAGCTGTACGAAGTGGGAAAGCTGAAGACAGCATCAAGAGAATGTGCTATTTTATGTGTCAGTTGCCTTACCTTTCCATTGATTCTAGCTGGTTAAGACACAAAACAAACTCTGCTGTAACCATGGAAACATATGTGTGGTGTCACACAAACCAAGCTCTGTTACCATGGTTACATGGGTGTGACTCAATCACAAACCAGTCACATTATGTATAAGCAGATGCTATTTGTTATAAATGCAATTTTTATGTGTAGGTGCAATGGTCTAGCTGTAATATATTCAGTACACAAGATCATGCAGCAGCTGCAATGGCTAAGCAAGGTGTTCCTGTTTATGCATGGAAAGGAGAAACAGATGAAGAGTATATCTGGTGCATTGAGCAGACATTAGTTTTCAATGATGGACAGGTATGTATGTAAAGCCAACACTGCCTACAAGTCAAACAAGCACACAGACTACGATTGTTGTCACTGACAAGTTCAGGATAACTGGCATAGGAAATTGAAGGTGGGAGATCCTACTGGACCACAATTAAAAATGTACTTCATGTATTTGTATTTTTGAAGGTGGGTTAAGGCAATTTATGTAAAATTCAAAGCCAGCATGCTAACATAAATATGTATAATTGGAAATAAAGAATAACTTGGTGTGAGAGATGAGATGTTTTATGGAAGGGACTAAATTATTACTGTACTTGCCAGAAATGACGGTTTGTTGTGTTACAGCCCCTTAACATGGTTCTGGATGACGGTGGTGATTTGACAAGTTTGATCCATACAAAGTATCCACAGTACCTGGAAGGGATCAAAGGAGTATCAGAGGAGACAACCACAGGAGTGCATAATTTGTACAGGATGTTGAAGGAAAATAAACTCAAGATTCCTGCTATTAATGTCAATGACTCTGTTACAAAGGTAGAATTATTTATTATTTAATGATGTTTTTCATAATTGCTGGAAGCATATTTGTAATGCAGCCATCAAGGGTGATACTCCAGCTTGGGTTGTGTGCAGAGAGCCAAAACTTCCCAGAGGTGGGATGGATTCTGTGGAAGGAAATAGTTTGAGTCATAGGCTGTGATAACTGGCAGAATCTCAAATATAGTATCATATTGTGTAAGCTTTAACAAAGCTGAGGACTGACTTTCATATATGACCATTAGCCTATTGTATAACATTACTGACTGCCTACACCTTCAGTGAGACAGTGGTAGGAATTGAGAAATGATATTCATCAGATAAAATATGGCCTATGTATAATTCTGAACCAACATGATAAAAGTAACTTAGAAGGTAATGAACTAAATGGGATTCCAAGTATAACAGCAATATGATAGCCAGTAATTGTAAAACAAATGGTAGTAGTAAAAGCTTTTAAGATTATTCACAATGGCAAAAGTACAAGATAAGGTGGAAGTGTAGCTACCTACATACTGGATGGAGGTGCCTGTGAATGCCAAACAAGTTGCATCTTTGTTCATACAATAGCTATATAGTTACACAGCTGAGAGTTTGCAAGTACATAGTGAAATGGGCTTGTATTTGATTTCTTCAGAGCAAATTTGACAACCTGTATGGTTGTCGGGAATCACTTATTGATGGTATAAGAAGAGCAACAGATATTATGCTGGCTGGGAAGGTGGCTGTGGTGGCAGGCTATGGTGATGTTGGAAAAGGGTGTGCTCAGTCACTAAGAGCATTTGGAGCTCGAGTTCTCGTAACAGAGATTGACCCAATTGCTGCACTACAGGCCGCAATGGAGGGATATGAGGTATCTGAATTTTATTCTGTTACAGTTAGTTTAATTACATACAACACAATTACATACAACACTTTTTGTGACACCTAGTACTGTAGTTTAAACAGTTGCCAGTCTGCTTCATAAGAAATGAACACCAGTGAGAGACATGTAGGTAGCTGTTGAGAATCACATCTTGGACATAGTCATTTCATCTTCTGACCTATGAATTGCAGGTGACAGGAACCCATTCTGCATGAGTCAGACTAGATCAGAGCAGGACTAGAACTGCTTCCATCATTGGCTTACTTAGGTCAGTAGCAGAAAGAGTCTACACAGAATTTAGCACTTCATAGTGGGACCACAATCTTTGAAACAGAAGAGTTGTATGTAACAGTGGGTGTGCATGGGCTGGAGACAAGATTACAAAAGTAGTAGTAGTTACAGTGCATGTAAACATAACTGTAAAGGCCAACTCCTCATAGTCCAAATGGAATGGATTAATTAAAGTTTTATCCATATATTGAGAAAAGGAGAGTATTTTGTTTGGCATTAAACCACAAATTATTGATAATGCAATTTGTACTTCTACAGGTGACAACAATGGAAGAGGCTTCTAAGGAGGGACAGATATTTGTTACTGCAACAGGTTGTTTGGATATAATCACAGGTGATCATTTCCTTAACATGCGAAATGACTCCATTGTTTGCAACATAGGTCACTTTGATTGTGAGATCAACATAGCATGGCTGGAAAAGAATGCTGTGGAGAAGCTGAACATCAAACCTCAGGTGCAGCAATATTAATATGCTATTTGTTGGTGAGCCTTGTTTTTGGGAATGGAAAATAGGTCACTCTGTCATTCAATAACTTTTAATTCAGTGGAGTGAAGACATGAAATCCATCATGTTACTAAACATATCTAGTGTACTACCTCTCTTTAATTCTTAACATAAAAAACATATCAAAGTCAAAACACAAAACTTGTGTAGAGGTAAGTTCTAACATGTGTTTTGTAATTTTGTGATATATGCCTTAAGTATTGTAAATTTGTAATCCCAGTTTTGGATTAAATTGCTTAATTATGGAGAGATCAGCCAACATTATGGAATTATAAATTACATATCTTATCCCTGTCAAAACAAAGACTTTTTACACTTCAGGAGCCAAGACTTTTCTTAATATAAATTCTCTTAGGTTTGCAATTTCCTTGATGAAATTTCACATATTAATACAATAAAAGTTTCACACAAAGTAGGGCATACAGACAAACCACACTTATTCAGTCTAACACAACACAGGTTTACTGTATTTCAATCGGTTACCGTTAAATGTACATGTCTCGGCCTTTATTGAGGCCATTCTCAGGCATGTCAATACAAAAACCATACAAAGGAATATGGCTGGGTTTTAATTTTGACAAAGATGTCTTAAGCATATGTTGCTTCCAACTAAAAAAATCTTTGTTTAGTAAGAAAATGTAAAGTGGTATGGCTGGAATTCAATGACAAAATATATATTTTTGTGATCACATTAGTGGATGCTTGGGGGATGTGCATAGCCATTGTAGTGCCATGTTTTTCTGAGTTACATAAGGAAGCTGCTGTTAGGACCATTTTTATAGCTATAAAATTGGTATCAGTAGTATGCTGGAAGGTTGTCACCTTCCAACTTTCACAAAATGTATCTCTCATAATTTTGTACCTAGTTTTCTTTATTGACAGTAAGATATCTAATTATTATAATTGGTATCTATCATTAATACACAACTGAATTCCAGGTCGATCGGTACAGACTGTCCAATGGGAACCACATAATTGTGCTAGCTGAGGGACGGCTCGTAAATCTTGGTTGTGCAATGGGTCACCCATCCTTTGTGATGAGTAACTCCTTTACAAACCAGGTACTGGCTCAGATCGAATTGTGGACAAAGCCAGGGCATTATGAAGTTGGAGTTCACATGCTGCCCAAAAAGGTAATGAATTTATTATTTTACATTTTGGAACTTGATTATTCATAAAATATTAAAATTAAATGTCATTACTTCTATTGTTACTGGTGTTAAAGACCATATACTGTGCAGCTAGTTGGCTTGTCTTAAGATGGAAACACCCAAGAGAAGTTTTGACGTTTTGCTGACCGTGCATCTCATTATATTTATCTCAGTAATTAACCAACTTGATGCACAAAATTTTTGTTTTGCAATAAGTTTATTTCATGCCTCTACATGTTTCAAGCACATGTGCTCGAAACATGTAGAGGCATGAAATCAACTTATTGTAAAACAAAAATTTTGTGCATCAAATTGGTTAATTACTGAGATAAACCCAAGAGAAGGTTTAAACTGCATCTTTGCAGTGTTGATTTCATCACATTGGGATGCAGTTTACTATCACAGTCTGTCGAGATCAGTGAAATATGGCACTCATACTTGAGGTTTCTCTGTACATGCAGACTTTTCTTTTTAGAGTGTGGTACTTAAAAACATGCTAGAATTTTAGCATGTATGCAGAAGCAGTAACTACGTGTTCCACATTTCAAAGCTGTAGAGGTGCTAACTGCTGAGAAAAAGCACATCCAAATTTTATAAAATCAGCACTGCTAAGACAGGTCTTATACCATTACTATGAAGAATCAGTCATGTTACCACATTAGAGTAGAGCTGTGGAGATTTCTCTATCGACAACAATGTATTTACTGACAGATGCTTGTATTTTCAGCTGGATGAAGAGGTGGCAGCTCTGCATTTGGACCATTTGGGGGTGAAGCTAACCAAGCTGACCCAGAAACAAGCAGAATACCTTGGCATTCCTCAGGAAGGCCCGTACAAGCCCAATCATTATCGTTACTAGTGGGGTCACACTGCCTCCATAACCTACTGAATTTTTACGTACAATTCCCACCCAATGAGCGCTTTTGTTTATGGTAAAGATACTTAATCATGCAGTTCTGCTATACTTATATTTCATTCTGCATAATAAATGCTTTTTAAAATGTTTATGCCAGACATGTCTGTTACGTTTTTTGCCACACAAATCCACCTGTATTTCCAGGGCCCTACAAATTGTACACATCTGCTGGTGCATGACAAGTGGAAAAATCTTTGACATGATCAAGCCTACCATTAAATTATCCTACCCCTATTTTATTTTGATTACATAATTTTGAGAATGTGAAACTGGAGCTAGTGTATGGATTCAGTGCTGTACCAGCAGCCATTAAAGATGAACATGGCCACGCATATTACTCATAATGACAGCAAAATTAACAAACGGCATTAACTGTGACTGAATTACCATACTATAACACACCAAGATGACACTGCACAGTTAAATTTTTCACTATAGTGGCCTTCTCATAAAAAGCCATACTCATGACTGATTTTCATTGTATACATTATTATTTGGTGAAACATTTAACAGATTAACTTACGATGAAACTCGGGTATGTTTTTGGGAAAATTCAACAAATTACAGAAAACAACTGAACAGGGTAAGCCTGAAAATGATTTACCTTGTAATACTATACTGAAATTGATATTCCCTTTACTACAGGATTATTCCATATAAATTTTACATTTAATGATTCATTTTTAGAATCAAACCCCGTTCAATTGGTACATTCCTGAACATAAGAAAGGGTTTTCTTTACAAGTACAACTGCTAGTTGAAGACCTTATTCTTTCTTGAACTGTTTCATAAATACTGACTCCACCTTACTATATTTTATTTTCACCTTTTCCAGCTCAGCTTTTGACTTACACACTCAGTACTGTGTCCTACTTGAAACAGATATGTGAGGTTCTTAAGCAGCTTTTATGAGGGAAATTTTAAGCAGCATCTGCTTTGTTTATAATAGCCAGCTTCCCATGAACTGAGAGCAACTTAGGTTCTATAGTTTTTAAATGTAGGCTTGCTGATACATGTTCAGTAATTAATGACTCCATAGGATTAATATGTACATCCATTGGCAATCTGAAGTCAACACAAAGAGCACATATATTTTGCAAAGAATACTGCAGATTATTAAAATTAAACAGTTACAAAATGATCCATTAAAAACCCATGCTTATTCACACTGCAGATTATGCAAACCATGCCATTACATCATGTGTGAAATGTATGTGTGGATATTGATGTGGCAGTGCAGTTGGTATGTAACATGTTGCACACTTCAACAGAGCAACTTACCTGCATCTCTTATTCATGAAGGAAATGACTTCAGGAGATAAAGCTTATGAAATAAGAATGTTATGTTGTCATATGTTGGGAACAAATTTAATAAACAGGAAACTGTTTTAAGATTTTGATGCAAAAACATTCAATGGGTGTAAAATTCACTGGGTCATGACACTCATAATTCTTGGACAGGAAATCCTTTTAAGCAGGAATATGTTGCAAAGGCAATGCATTTGTCAGTTCTTGTAGTAGTAGTATATTCTACTGCAGAAAACAGTAATGCTTGATAAAAGCCGTATAGTCAGTTTTTGGCAAAACAGTGAATAAGTGTATGGTCAATGAGATGCATACTCTGTTGAGGACCAGCTAAACTGCTATGAAGTAAGAAATGTGGATGAAATGATGACAAGCCATCCAAACTTGTTTTGTCTTCATGGGTGTTAGTTTAAACTTCTACTGTCAGCTTGAATGTATTCATACACTAACTTGGGAATATATGTATGTGTTGATCATACAGGAAAATTTTGGCACTACATTGTGTAGACATCTTATGCAGAAAAATTTAAGTGGGGACATCTTAGGTAAGTTTCATTGTTTTATGAACAGATTTTTACTGTATTCATTACTTTTCAAAGAAAAAATGAAGATGTAAATATTAAAAAAATGGCAAACACCAACAAGAATTGACAAATTAAATATTTATGTTAGAAACTCTCATTTTTGGAAACCATGTAGCAATAGTGCAGACTGACAAGATGATTAAACAGCTGAACAAGAGCTTACTGCCATAACCAAAACTTGTAAACTGGTGTAAAAATGCAAAAACCACATGCACTGATAATTTTGTAGCAGTGGTTGAGAAACGATTTATAGCTCCAAGTAAGACAAAGATGGATGTGATATCAGTGGTCATTCTCTGTGCAGATTTAATTACACGTGTCTCTGTCCACCATCATAAACTAGGCCTTACCAGTCACAGTCACTTAATGCATATTACAAGTGTGCCACTGTATGCACATATGTAGTTAAAAGAATACAAACATAAGTCTTTCATTCTTTCACACAGCCTTTGTTTGAGGTAATCGTAACACAATTTGTGTCACTTTGAGCATTATGATTGGTCTTCTGATAACCACTTTAAATACATGCATTTTATGACTACAAAACTATATGTACTTTAAACTGGTGGTTGTTTTTGGAGCCCTGGCATTGTATAACAATGAATCTGCATGTCAAAATGACACCGACAGTTTTTACAAAAAATAACACCAGACCCGTAAGTACATATAAAATTCATACACAGTACAAGACCAGCAAATTAATAGCCTATTATTGTCCCAAAGGAACAATAATCTATTTTACAAAGACTTCTACTCGTAGGTTGAAATGACAATTCAGTTCTCTTCACTATTACATACACTGTCATGTCAGTCTCATGGAGTGAACATATCACCTTCTTGCTGCTAGTTTCTGCAGTTCTTCAAGCTGCTGCCGCAGCTCTTCAATTTCACAATCCTTCTTCTTTATCACTGAAAGCAGATTCTGAATTGTCCTACTTTTAATGTCTTCACTTTCAGTAATGTTATTTGCTTCCTTTATTAGCGGCACAAGTATAGACTGAAGCTCACTGGCACATGGCCGATCTGAAGGTGAAGCAGACACAAGGTGACCAATCAGCTGGGCCTAAGCAAACAAACAATATTCACTTAATTCATTATGGAACTAATCAACTTAAAGGTAAGGAAATGAATAGGCCCTAATTTAAAGAAAAAGATATACAAAACTATGATTTTGTCTGTTGTTTTGTATGGGAGTGAAACTTGGTTGCTCACACTGAGGCAGGAACATAGGCTTAGGGTGTCTGAGAACAGGTTGTTGAGGAGAATATTTGGGCCTAAGAGGGACAAGGTAACGGGGGTGGAGAATACTACATAATGAGCTTAATGATCTGTACTCCTCAGCCAATATTGTTTGGTTCATAAAATTGAGAAGAATCAGATGGGTGAGGCATGTAGTGTGTATGGGGGAGAGGAGAGGCATATACAGGGTTTTCATGGGGAAACCCGAGGGAAAGAGACCACTTGGGAGACCCAGGAGTAGATGAGAGGATAATATTAAGATGGATCTTCAGGAAGTGGGGGTATGGACTGGATTGAGCTGGCTCAGGATAGGCACATGTGGTGGGCAATTGTGAATGCGGTACTGAACTTACATTGAGGCATCCCTGTTGTGTATGTAACAGTAAGTTAAGGATAATGTAGGTCGAACACAACTAGTTTATTAGCAGGGTGTTAATGAAACAACATGTATCGGCCTACTCGGAGCCCATCATCAGGTTTACAATACTGGCTCTAAGAAACAAATAATAATGTGAGTAGCAGATGTTGAGATCTCATCATCATGCTTTACAAAGTATATATGAGGAAAGACTTCGTGTAGGAGGGCGCTGAAATGTGGTGACTGGAGTCACCTAAGCAGATAAGGCGGGGGACGTGCGTGCGTGCATGTAGTTGGTATGTAGTATCCTAGGTGGGGTTCGTCGTCCTTGGACTCTGTTGACCCACCGCTGTTGGCATTGGAGGGAGGGGGACTCAGATGTGTCTGGTGCACGTGTGTAGTTAGGTTTGTGCCATCCTCGGGGTTTCATGTGCAGGCATGGTGGTATGCATGGTCCTTTTCGTGTTGTGGATAAAGCTGGCTCTGGAGATCTGTAGAACGCGTGTCTGGTGTGTTGGTTCTTGGTGTGTTTATCGCTGAGGTGCTGGATATTGTGAGTGGCACTGACACAATCTTGTATTGCATATGGAGATCATTATGGGATGGAGTCTTGTGTGTTGGTTATCCTCTGTGGTTCTGGGTGTTGTGTGTAGCACTGACAGTCTTGTGTATGGAGATCACTAATTAGGTATATGCTGTCACTGCACTATTATCGTGGTATTTAGTCTAGTCTAGTTAACATGTGTGAAAATTATCCTTTGCTGTGTGGTTGCTTTGTGTAACTTCGGAGGTAGTCTGTATCTACAAAGTTACATATAGCGAATCACCATCTGAGCCCCCCTCCCTCCAACACCAACAGTGATGGGCCAACAGAGCCCAAGGACGATGAACCCCACCTAGGATACTACATACGAACTACATTTATATTCACACACATCCCCCGCCTTATCTGCTTAGGTGACTCCAATCACCACATTTCAGCACCCTCCTACACACAGTCTTTCCTCATATATACTTTATAAAGCATGATGATGAGATCTCAACATCCGCTACTCACATTATTGTTTGTCTCTTAGAGCCAACACTGTAAATCTAATGATGGCCTCCGAGTAGGCCCAAACATGTTGTTTCATTAACACCCTGCTAATAAACTAGTTGTGTTCGACCTACATTATCCTTAACTTATAGCGATACTGAACCTTTGGGTTTCATAAAATGAGGGGAATTTCTTGACTAGCTGAAAACCGGGTAGCTTTTCAAGAAGGACTGCTCCATGCAGTGAGTGAGTGAGTAAGTAAGTAGGGCCTATGTTTTTATTTGAAAGGTAAATGTTCTTCTATCTACACCTAAAGATTTCATATCATTCTCAGTGGAATACTCTTGGACAAGTGGCTGGAAGCAAGCACCTGGAATAATTTAGATGTTAGAGACTTCTGAAGAAGTACAAAGAGGTAACTGGAGAACTGTGACCTACCTTGTCATACAAACATGCATACATACATACAGCTGTTAGATGAAACAGCTCTCATGAATTGAACTGGTGCTTCACTCATACAACAATGATTGAAGGTTTATTTGCAAATTCTCTGCAAAAAGCTACAAATTGTCATTTTTCCTTTATATATCAAAATGTAAAGCAAGATACGCCTGTCATGATTTTAGATCCCAGACATAACATAGTATTATTGAGAAATAACAGCTTATGCAATGAGACCTTTAACTTGATAAATAGCTGCTTGTGATGAATCTGACTCTCATACCAAGACAGACCTACAGGCATCATGTCCTTTTTGGCCACATTTTGGAGAATTTAGAGGGGAAGCATGTGCTTCAAAAAACAAGTAACCCATTGAATGACTTCAAAGATACTTGAGGAAAAATGCTATTTGTAACAACAGGAACCCATTCACATGGTAGCAGAAAAATAAACACTTTTTCTAGGTTGTCCCACTTGCACAACATTATTTTGAGATACAACTACGCCAAGTGGCAACCCATTCTGTGGTTCTTGACAGTTACATGTAGAGTCTACATGTAACTGTTATTTCTCTATAGTGTAGGGGATAAAGAGATGAGAATGACATGGTGACAGTAACATGCACATTTGTGTTAGTTTTCATCGTGAACTTGCTAAAAAGCAGCATGTTTCTTAAATAGCAGACAATATGATTTTGTGATCAAACTTAAAAATGCACACCTGAATCCAACAAGAATGTTTCAATTAAACCAATATTCTTTACTGTATAATCCATACATTTTAGAAATGTTGGATATGGGACACATGAGGTGGAAGATTTTGCAAAGTAAAACAAAATAATGTATCTAATTTTTCCCAGCACATTCAACATGACTGTAAGCTACCCACATAAGTACAATTACTGAGATTGGGGGGGGACCCAACTGTACTTAAATAAGTTCACGTTACACAAAAACTGAGTGTACAGAATTTTTCAGAAAGCGTAAATTAAAACTTACCAGTTTTGGTGTTGTCAAAGCAAGCTCAGAGGGTATGTGGCCAGACCTGAGTTGAGTGATAAGCTTGCAGCGCTCCATATCCGTAGTGAAAGGCTGCATCAGCTCAAACAGGACGATCCCCAGGCTGTACAAGTCACTCTAGAAGTCAAAAGTTAGAAAAAATGAGACATACTCCATCCTGTTCTGACCGCATATTACCCTTTATCTGCCTAACGCACCGAATCCTTTTAAATCAGCATCTACTGAATGCACCGATATGGTGTGCTGCAGTCATTTAAATGCTCCACACATTCATGTAGAGGCTTAGAATTATAGCCCCACTCGTTATCTCCACATTTTATAATGGTTTGTGGTCAGATTCATGCTCCGGCCACTTCACCCAATTATGTACATATGCACCTCATGAATACCAGATTTCTGGTCAGCCTGTAATCTTCAAAGAAACCTTGTATGTTTGTTTTTATGTTAAGCAACTGAACCCTTGCATTTCCTTCTGACAAAACATTTAGCCACGCTGCTCCATTCATCCCATTACTTTATCAACAAATTCCATAGAGAAAGCCTCATTCACTCTACCAACCGGTGCTGTTACAGGAATTCTATTTGTGATGGCGTGCTTCCTATAAGAATTTTCTTGCTGTGTACCCTGCTGTATAACCCCCCCCCCCCCCCCCAGGCAAAGAACTACATCATTTTGTAACTGATATATTGGACTGTTTGTGATCCTGTAGCCAAACAGTGACACACTTATGTGTACGGTCACAGGACATATTCCTGCCAAAAGGGACTAAGCACCAACTGTCCATATATGATATAATGCCAATGGTATATTTTCCCTACGGCCTGTGTTACATTTCAGTTCAGTTACTGTCCTATTCGAGAAGGATGGTTTGAAATATAAGATAAACAGGACACATAAATTCGCCCACACAAATAAATATAGGTAATTACTGGCTGCCCTATGAGGTCATGATTTTTCCATAACTTATACTGAAAGTGAGAAGCCTCAGTCGCAAAGTCCATAGGGCTTATAATTCCAACTGCAGTTGGATACATAGAAATAAACAAACTGATCTGTAAATAGCAGAGCCATAAAACAGCTGAAATAATATGGCATTTCAATGCATTACCACTTGTTCCAACTTCATAATAATAAGTCGGACTGAATATTTGTTTCTGAGTCAGCAGTCTGCGATGTCTGTGCATATGATAGCTGGGTTCCTGTCCCAAAACTGGAAATCTGAACTAGTTTGGGACAGCGATAGTGAAGAAGCATGGACATCCTGTGACTGCATCATTTATTTAGGCAATAGAATTTTATGCATTTTTAGATAACTGCTGAAATATCTCTTTTTTAGTTACTCTTTCCTTGACGGAGTAAGGAAATACCATGTTGAAATTCTTGATTCCCTGTTGTGAAAAACATACTGGAAACAGTAACGCATGATTTATTCCCAACACAATGCAGATTATTGCAATATTTCATTATCTTTGGTTCATAATATACAAATGTTTATTCCACATGCAAGGATTTAAAGGGTCATTGCAGAGATAATTCCGTACCTGATGCACGAAGAATGAATTAAAGGTCCATACGATAAAGGTTAAAGAAACTCCTGTGTGTGTGTGTCTGTGTTCAAGTGCATGCAAAACTGGCATCGACTGTGCTTGAAAGAAATATATGACTGCTGCTATATTCAAGAAAGTCACATATCATCATACAGATGCATGCAGGTTACAGGAAGGGGAAATCAAATTATTACAAAGCATTAATAAATGGACAAATGAAGAGGCTCAGTAAATCACCACTGGTAAAACCAAGGATTCTGGACATCAAGTGATAAAAATCAGAAGAGAGTTTGAAAAGACTGAACTTGGGTACAAGGGGAGCAATTATAGCAGCATTCGAATGTAAAGTGCCAGAGAAGAGTTACATGGCTAAATGAAGTACAAGAACTGTATATAATTTCAGAACTAAAAACCAAAGGTGGTAGTGAACAAAAAGAACTTTGAAGACAAATGAAAACGGTTATGAAAAGTCAAGTTGCCGAGCAACTATTCTTGAATTAAATAGCTTTGATATAAGATGTAAGATAGATTCTTAAATGAGAACAGACAGCCTGTTACAGCTACAAAGTATACCAAATTTACTTAAAAATAAGATGAGAATTTTCCCCAATTCATTATCTGAATGAGAGGCTGTCTTACAGTAGGGCACAAGCCAAACACATTCTACATAGGTATTTTCCTCAAAATTAATGACTGTGAAAGGGGGGTTGTCAGACATTCAGGTAAATACAGGAACAGCTATCCCAAGTTTACATACTGGAAGTGAAGCTTGGGTTAGGAGGAAAGGAGAAAAAACAGAAGCTGCCCACATGAGATTTCTCAGTCTATTGCTAGAAGTAAGTTTACAGCCAGAATAACACTGAACAGACAAAAGACCCACTACAAGCTGCGTGTATGGTAAAAGTAAAGACACATCAATTAAATTTGACACATATGAACAGGTTGCCAGATAGCCAACTATAAAAATTAGCTTATTTCTATACGCCAAAGGGCACAGAACCATGTGAAGACCCACAAGCATTTGCTAACATCAGTTTTAAAAAGTACCAAAAATTAGAGCAAGCTTGTAGTATCCATTCAAGATGGAAGAAGCAGAAATATAGAAAAGGAGAAAGGTCGGATAGGTTCATCCATCCTGGTGAAAATACCAACAGATAATGCAAGACATAAACAAATGAGCAGGATCTGGCCAATAAGTGCCTTGAGTTTTCACTGGAGGGGAAATTAAAATTTACTGAAACTTGCAATCTCCTAAATAAAATTGTCATAGTCCCTAATGATCTGTATGAGGACCATCAAACTTTGCTGACACATAGTGCTAATTCTGGTCATTAAACTAGCAGTCACCAACGAACTGTAGGGGGACCACTGGACCTTGCCGGTAGTTATTGTTGATTCTGGTCATAAAATTATCACAGTCATTAATGATAAGAGGACCACCACACTTAGCTGATACTTATTGCTGATTCTGGTCATGAACTTGTCACAGAGTTACTAATGATCTGTCTGTGAAACATCAAACTTTGCTAATACTGCTCATTCTGGTTATAAAAGTACCACTGACTTCCATCAGGACAACAGGTTATATGTCACTCTTTGAGCGGTCTCATGATACCCAACCTCATATGGCATTTTATTTTCCAACATGCAAAATGGCTCACTCACCTTTGAATCACAATTCCCCTTTAGTTGCTCTGGTGCTGCATACAACTTCGTCCCTACCTCTCCCTTGTGCTTGAGTGGATGTTCAGATGAGGGTTGCACCATCAATGTCACATCCTCTGATGAGTGCTGCAGGCAACATGCTAGGCCAAAGTCTCCCACCTGAACTTGACTCAAGTCATGGTTCACAAATATGTTGCCAGGCTTGAAGAAACAGCACCCCGACATTATTAAACCGAGCAAAAAAAGACTGAACTGCTGGTAATAAGCAGAATATGATGTTCCAGCATCACTGATACCAAAATCTGATATTCAAGATGATCTAAAGCAATACAGTACAATCCCCATACCCTATTTCCATTAGGATCCATTTCTCATTAGCTGAGAAACTACAACCTTTTTAAGGACTCTGTTCCATGTAGTTGGTTATAAATCCTTATGTACTAAGATACTACTAAAAGAGGTATTCAGGAGACTCACTTTAATGTCATGGTGCACAATGCTCTGAGAGTGAATGTAGCAAACACCACTAACAATCTGCTGAAATATGGCAATGCTCTGCTTCACATTCGCCACAGAAGGTTCCTGTGTGTTCCTAAAGTCCAGCCACTGCCGCAGTGTTCTTGCACATAGCTGCATTTGCACATAGAGCATGGCTGAATCACACTGCAATAACCACCATGTAAGGCTTAAGTAGAAGTACTAGTATATGAAATTTTTTCAAACAACATATGTATCAGTAACTCTGAAGAGCCTGCAACTGGATTCTATCTTGAAACAGATAAATCCAACAAACACAATCCTCCTATTCCTTTAAGATATAGTTCATTATTACCCTCCTAACTACAGCTACATCTTCCATGTGATCATTTACCTTCAGGTTTTTGACCAAAATCCTGTATGCACTTCTTATTTCTCCCACTCCCATGTTCCATGTCCCACCCACCTCATCATTTTGATTAAATCATATGAACAATTTCTGGTTAATATTCATATTTTTATACACCAGAAAGGAGACAGGATATTCTGAAAAGAATGGTAACAAGCATTCTCCAGACTAAATGTGCCCTTAACTTCCTCACGAACGTAATTTTCATTCTTTATCACTGATCCGAAAGAGATGAAATGTGCCACATTTTCAAACCAACCTCCCTACTGTGTCCAATACAACAACTGTATTCTCCTCTACACTATTTCTGCTTCTGTCCAGTAAATTACCATCAGCACAGATTACAAACTGACAAGTCTCATTACAGTCTCTTAGTATCAACAGATGCACATATTGTACTAGTATATATTTCACCTTATCTGGCTGGTCGCCATCCCCAGGGAACTCACGACCAAACAGCTTAAAACTCACAGCAATAAATTAGTCCCTACAATGCTATGCATGTGAATGTACATGTTATGTTAAAATTTGCATTATATAAACATTAAAATTTACAATACTTTCATACTCTATATATTGTAAATTTTAACATTTATATAATGTAAATTATAACATAATATGCACATTTACATACGTAGCATTGTAAGGACTAATTTATTGTTTGGTTGTGAGCTCTCTGAGGATGGCGACCGGTCGAAACATGCAGGAGCCAGGTATGGTGAACTATATATATTAGTACAATATGTGCATCTGTTGGTATTAAGAGACTGTAATCATTCACACTGCACGGAGAGAATACGAAAGTTATGAGTCTCAATCAGTCTCCATCCCTCCTGGATTTATTGTGGCCTTAGTAGTAGTGTATTCCAGAGAAAATTTCAAAAGCAATGGCAATAACACATCTCCATCCTTCACACCATGCCAAAGAAGAAATCCATGAGGCATGTTTATCTAAGTGGACTTTACTAATAGTGCTTGTCTCAGACATGTACTGCTCAATGTATAACTGAATACACATGTCTCTTTCAAAAGGACATCATATTGCTTTCTAGCCTATGGTACATTGCTGTGGTAGATATGACTAATGGAATTTTGCACACCTGCATGACAAAGAATTATAGTATACATCTATACACTATGATACAAGGAGAAGTAAATAATTGGCTGACCTGCAATACCATATTGTATGCATACAGTGTAAAAGGGCTTTGTATAAAATATACTCTTCATGCTTGTAAAACATGTCTACCATGCTTAAACTTTTCTGTACTTGGGTCATACATCTGTTATAAGTCACAAGAAATGTCCAAAAATAAACTCTGTCCAAGTTACGTCACAAACAGGTTTTATGTCATAACACAGTAATGAATCAAGCAGTAACAATTTCACAAGTGAGTTTCATTAATTTATACCACCATAATACAAGGAAGTCAATAAGATATGCTGATTGACAATGACACTACCTGCATCTTTCAGTCATTAGGCCATCTTACAGAGAACATTATACAAACACATTGAAGGTTTCTACAAAATATAAATTGATTAAAGCAGCAATTTAAGCTACAGTAAGTACAAAAATGAAGACTTTAATGTGATTATATACTCTGATAACCTTCAGCAGAATCCATGTTTGTATAATATGATTCTGTGAAGATAAATGAATGAATTACAGACGTAGGAAACTTCATTTTCAATAAGCACACACTATTAATATGACTGTACCATGATGGTATAAAACTAATAAAAATAAACATAGTGCACAGGGGCACCAGAAATCCAAAAACTCGCTGAAATCCAAACAGAATTTGAACAAACTTGGTAGCCTGCACTACTATACCATTGATTACAAACTCACATGAATGAATGAATCCTCACCCTTCCAGAAATTGGCAATTTGTTTGTTTTTTTGGTATTTTGTCACCATTTTATCTACTGACATATTACTGTCGTCTGTTGAAGAAGTAAATTCATGAGATGTTTTAATTCTTGTCTTGTGTTGGAGCACTCGATTCTTCTTGGCAAGTGTGGCTGCTGAAATCTCATCCAAACAGTCATTACTGCACCCTTCATTTTTATATGACTGAGTTGTTGGTCCCATTTCCTTCTGCTGGCTAACCATATGCACATTCTCAGTGCATTCACTAATCCTGGCTTCTTGATTATATTTGTCATCGTTACGTCTATTAATGTTGTCACTCACGCTACTGTCATTGAGTCCTTTTATGTCCCTGGATTTACTGTTCTTAAATACAATGCTGACTGAATCATCCTCAGTACTATGGTGATAATACTTTCTGGAACAAGAATGTTACACAATGATCCTACTGTAAAGGGAAATTCATCAGAATTAAAGCAAATGGTGAAGCTACAAAACTGTCCACTATATGTGTCAAGAGAATGATGAACTCCTTGATGCCCAATCAGTGTTTTAGGACCTATGACCTATGCAGCACAATTAACAAATGAGTGAAATTTAATAACATTGCTACCGTCAATGTTCAGACAAACTGTTACTTCACATTTAAACTTTGTGTAGAATGTTCTTCAAGTTCTATGCTACGAAGTTCAAATTCACAGGGCATTAACACGTACTATGTTAAAAACAATATAATTCATAACACATATACTCCCAGTTTCCATTGCGAAAAAATAAACTCCTGCATATTTCACATATTCCAAAAGTATGCAGGAATTACAATACAAATGACAAAAATATGTCACCAAAGTCTTATAAGACAGCAATAGATATACAAATCTAAGAGTAAAGACACTGTTCCTAGTGATGCCAAATCTCTGAAATGTGCTTCACATCACATCTGCAATGTGACATAAAACTCATGCACATTGACAATGACTTTGGTAGAAAATTATTAGCTGTACATCATTTAACGGGCACTTTTATCTGCATATCACTTATTGAAAATACATTAATGAAAGCAATGAAATTTAATAAACATACATGGGAACTTGGGGGTCAAAAGCCGACATGGTCTCAGGGGTTATACAGATGCTGATATGTAAAACCCACAAATCCTGAGAAAACCAACCGCAACAACAATGGCGGCTCTGTAGGCAAATCCTACTCCCACGTCCACAAAGGCTATGGCAGGGTGACCCCTGGGCAATGCAGCTAAAATTGCAGCAGATGGGAGAGGGTGCAGGCAAAAGTCCAGCGCCTTAAAACTGGGCCCATTCAGCTAAGGGAGCACGCCCTTACAGAAAAGCATGCAGGTCTAGAGGCATCAAGGTGGCAGCCCCACCACTAGACTCACCCTGCGACGGGCCGGTAACCTATCCAGGGGACACCAAGATACTCA
>Ga0123357_10000933_pt1 | contig 29751 bp, 26 predicted proteins | sample TergutEmb28metaG_FD_89873 | JGI IMG/M metagenome (GOLD analysis project Ga0123357, IMG submission 89873) | Embiratermes neotenicus P4 segment gut microbial communities from Petit-Saut dam, French Guiana - Emb289 P4 | ecosystem: Host-associated > Arthropoda: Insects > Digestive system > Gut ...
CTGGTTGTAGTTCCCTTTCTCACCCCGGATGGCTACAATTTGGCCGACGATCTAACCGGGCCTGAGTACGTTGTAGTTCCCTTTCTCACCCCGGATGGCTACAATATAGGACAAAAATACATCTCCCATTCTCAAGTTGTAGTTCCCTTTCTCACCCCGGATGGCTACAATGTTGCTCGGGAGCGGTTCCCTGTTTTTGATGTTGTAGTTCCCTTTCTCACCCCGGATGGCTACAATACAGAAGGAGAGAAATGAAAGAGAGGCCTAGTTGTAGTTCCCTTTCTCACCCCGGATGGCTACAATAAAGCGCTCAACATCTCGGTGTCAATCTTGGTTGTAGTTCCCTTTCTCACCCCGGATGGCTACAATGAATATTTCGCACAAGCGGCCGTCGTCGGCGTTGTAGTTCCCTTTCTCACCCCGGATGGCTACAATCTGGCGTATCCAGGTTCCTTCGCCCGGTTGGTTGTAGTTCCCTTTCTCACCCCGGATGGCTACAATCGACAAAATGGTCGAGGTGTTCAGAAATACGTTGTAGTTCCCTTTCTCACCCCGGATGGCTACAATCCGGACGGTCGTATAGGCTATAGATGTGTTGTTGTAGTTCCCTTTCTCACCCCGGATGGCTACAATAGAATGGCCAACGTCCTCATCATCATTGCTGTTGTAGTTCCCTTTCTCACCCCGGATGGCTACAATCGCCGCTGACCGGCAATGTCCGCTCAACGCGTTGTAGTTCCCTTTCTCACCCCGGATGGCTACAATTACCCCTGTCCCAAATCCCGCCCAGCCAAGGCTGGGCGGGATTTCTCTTTTTCTAAAAACGGGTTCAAAAGAGCAACAGTTGCCGGGCATTGACCTTTTTTTCCTGAAAACGCGGTCGCCCGACCAGCAATTTCATGCTGGCGTACTGTTTTTCAGTGACGGTTAATGAACGGATGGAACCTGCCGGCGGCATGTTGGCAGCCAGACGGCGCAAGTGCTTTTCCTCGACATCGCGACCGTAGACGATGCGACCGTAGACAGAAAACTGGATCATGTCGTAGCCATCGTTGATCAAGAAGCGGCGAAACTGGGTATAAGCCCTGCGTTCCGCTCGGGTAACGACGGGCAGGTCGAAAAAGACGAGTATGCGCATATAGCGTTTCGTTTCACTGCTCACGGAGGTGCTGCCTCAAACCGCTGAGTATCGGCAGTTCCAAAGAATCGGCATGTTCGTTTTCGTAAAAACGCGCCAGGCTCTCGACGCTCTGTTCGATGGCGAACAACACGCTCATCGTGCCGCGCGGCATGGCAATATCAACGTTGAGAAGCGCAACCAAAGAGGCCTTATCCCCGGGAAGCAGTTCCCGCTCTTCGTTCAAGGACTGGCTGGCAACATGCAGGTCGATGAGGGGGCGGAATGGTTCGATCAGGTCATCGGCAAGGTTAAAGGCGTTTTGCTCACTGGCGTGGAACAATCCCAGCGACGGCAGCAATCCATGCGCCACCAGCCCGCGTGCAATGGCGCCGCGCAACACGGCATAACCATAATCGAGCGCGGCATTGATCCAGCGATTCTGGCTGCGGTGAAATCCCTGGCCGAACAATCTTGGAAAATAATACGACGCGGCCAGCGCCTCGCAATTCCCCGCATCCCCCGAACGCACCCGGCGGGCATAGGAATCGATCCGTTCAGCGCCTTTGCAGCCAGCCAGTTTCAAGCAACACGCCTGGTTGATAATTTTGTGCCGTACCATTGCAGCCCATGCCTGTTTCGTGGCAGGGCGGGCAATATTCAGTTGCAGGCGCAACATACGCGTGGCCCGCGAATGTTGCAGATAGGGCATGAAGACGCCGTTGGGTTGATGATTGCCGCCGGTGGAAAAAAGGCTGATGCCATATTCGGCACAGGCTGAAAGAACCGGGTGGGTCAGGGTGATTTCCCTGTGGTCAAGAACGATTACGGCAATGTCCTCGAAAGGCACGAAGGCCGTTTTTTCTTGGTCGATAGCCAACGAAAAATGCTCCCGCCGCAGGCGTGCCGGGCGGGAGATCATCACGCTACGCCAGGCCACGACATTCTTCCGGCGGGGCAGGGTAGGTATTGCCCAAGGTATCGACGTGGAATTTTTCGATTCGAGTGGCTGTAACGATTTGACGTTTTATGTCCTTTTCCAGAGAGAAAGACAATGGTTTTCGATCGTAAGGCGGGTTCAATTCTATATATTCGTACTCTTTCACTTTTTGGACTGAGGAAGTATGCTTTGACCGTTTTTCCTTGGCAACGATGGTTAGCTTTGTTTCCTCGCACTGTTTTCCAGACGCAAGCAGGTAAAAACTGGCACTGTCGTGAAGCTGGACAACGGGGCGGTCGTTCGATGGTTCGAAATAAGCCCAATAACCAAAAAAGACACCGTCATGGAACACCGCCTCGATATCTATTAACAAATCTCCAGCTTCGTTCTTGTATCGACGTATTTCCTTATAGCATTGAGACAGGTTTGGGTGCGAAATGCGAACAACATCGTTATCGTAAAGACGAATCCCTGTGTCTTGTGCGGAAACGGGTATGGGTTCCATGCCGAAAATTACTTCATTATTCAACGCATAGCATGGCTGGAAAAAGAATTCATCATTGAGGCGATAGAGCTTGGTGAATTGCACTTTTCCCAATTCAGCAATCCCGTGTCGTATATAACATCCTGATGTTCTTGTTATAATTACTTTGACCTTTTTAATGATGTTGCCAGAATACGGGCCATCGCTAGAATCTTCCTTTTTCGGTTTCCGTGGCAACTCACGTAAGCACTTGATGTGTTCCTCTTCTTCTAGAGTAGGCTTTCGCCTTTCTTTTCCTTTGCCTAGGTTTTGTTCAATCTCTTCCGCTAGTTTGATATTTTTCAGGTACTGCTCCAAGGAGAGACGGAGCCCGTTGTTACGTTTGTCACTTCCTCCAACCAGCATATTCAAATGCTTTTCTTGTAACTGAGCAACGTCAACCCGTTGAATTGCTGTGGACAGAGCCTGTTCGGGTAGAGCGTTTTTCCCATAGATAGTCTCCTTGTGCGCTGCGCCACTGTTGCGTCGTTGCGGTGCGCGGGAAACGAACAAGGGACGCAGGCTTTCCAAGGCTTCCGGCGGATAGCCATAGCGTTCCGCTTCGCTTTTGAGCAAAACGGGATCGTCCGTATTCAGGCGCAGCAGGAGTTCTTCCCGGAAATATCCCCAAGGCTGCGGGAAATGCCGTTCCAGCTTTGACAACAGTTCCGGATCGAGGATTTCTCCTGTTTCTGCGTCAATGACTTTCCCCGCTTGTTCCAGCTCCTTGCGCCTGGAATAGTCGGACAGGCGTTTGACAAGGGCGTGGCTGCATGCGGCAACGACGGCGGCGTCGAGCGCGTGATGGCGATCGCTGTCGCCACGCACCTTGGTCAATCCCCAGCGTGCGCGCAAAAAAGCCGTGAGTTGCCCGCTGAGGACGGTACAGCGTTTGCTGTCACTGCCCTCGGCCAGTTGCAAATGTCGTTCGACATAGCCCTTGAAGAATTTGCAGATGTAGCGCGTATCGTTGAGATTACGCTCCATGAATTCCTTGGATTCGTCCTTGCCAAAATTTTTGCGCAGCAAACGGCTACGTTTGGCGAGCCGGTATGACTTGTTGCTTTCAACGTAGGCGACGAAGTTTCGCCAGTGCTCTCCGTTTTCACCCCCTGCGAACGAAGTCAGGTACTCATAAGGCGTGCGATTGCCTTTGTCGCGGTTCTCACGACTGAACACCAACACCTTGTTATTTTTACTATTATCGTAACTGCGCGAATAGGGAAGGACATGATCAACTTCCGTATAGCCCTGCTCGCGTAAGACCCTATCAAGGTCAAGCGGCTTCAGTGAGTAGGCGCATTTGCCCTGTTGCTCACGGTAGAGCATGAATTTTTCAAATTCCCGGCTTTTGGCGGGCATGTCGTATTCGGCGGCGAAATCGACCTTAGCTTTTTCATTCTTGTCACGAAACTCATCCTGCGCTTTTTTAATTTTATTGCGCTCATCCATAGGGCGCGACAAATCTCGCGCCATTTCAATATGTACGGCAGCGGGCGAACCGTAACGGCGCACCAGCGCATTCAGTACCTTGCGGGCCTGATTGAGCGAACGGAGCACTACCGGGTTGCGCGGAATGTCCTCCTTGTCATCAAATACCATGCGGCCATCTTTGTCCCGGCCTGCGTAAAAAGGCGGCAGGTATTTGTGCTGGCCTTCTCCCGCTTTGAATAACTGGCTGTGATGATAACCGGCTTGCTCACAGGCTTCGTCATAACGCAGCCCGGCTTCCATGTGAGGAACGATTTTGCGGAGTGCCTTGAGAGACAGGTTGTGAAACTTGTCGAAGCTGATTTCGCTGAGTGCTTCGATCATTTTTTCTCCGCCGGGCAGGGGGAGTTTGCGTAATTCCTGTTCGACCTCATCGCCGTCCTTGAACACGCTCAGCACCCAGGCAATCCGGTCGAACAGTTCAGGGTTCCCACCGGTTGCGGCTCCGGCGATGCCCTGCCATTCTATCTTCAGTTCGGCTTTTTCAAGTGTTCCTCTGATGGCTTGCCATGCAGGTATGGCAACCAGTGTTTGGTCGAGAGGATCTTTGTCTTTCTTGCCCGTCAATCCAGAGAAAACGAATGATTCCGACAGCAAGCCTTTTTTGACCAGCGCACTGTGAAGCTGTCGATATTTAAGCGCGGAATTATATTCATAAGGTAACGATACAACCGCCTTGACCTCTTCAGGCTGTAATCGCCGTGTAACGCCATCCACGACAATTTTCAGATTGACGAGTTTGGTCAGCCAGACATGGCGTTCAGCGGTAAAGCTGGCTTTGGGGGCGCGGTATTCGTTTTTCTCGAAAGTGCAGCGTCCCAACATCTTCAGCAGATTTTCCCTGGGTAGAGCCGGTTTTTGCTCCCAGAACAGGCCGCTTTCGCGGTCGCCGCATCCGACAATGTGCATTTCGAGTTCGGGCGTAGCGTGGGGGTTACCGTATTCGCGTTGCTGCCTGAACAGCAAGGCAAGCTCTTCGGCGAGCAGAACGCGGGAGAGCGCTTTGCTGTATTCGCCGCGTTTGTTGCGTTGCGCATCGGGAAATTCCTGCACCACCATCTCTGCCGCGCTTCGATAGTTTTTCTCATTCATGCGCCGCTTGGTATCCTGCAAGCCTTTCTTGACCTTGCCGCCCTCTCCTTTGCTGTCTTCTTCGGCTTTTTTCTCTTCCGCCCGACTGATCCAGTGAAAGCCGCGATGCTTGCAAAGGTGGTAGAGAATATGCGCCCATTCTTCCGGGGAAAGTTTCCGATCCAGCCCCTCGACACGAAGCTGCCACAATGATTTTGCAGAGGGTTGATGGATGGATTGAATGCTGTCGATCAGCCCCTCGCGTTTCAGCAAACGCGCCAGTTTGGTCAACCGCCAAGCACGGCGACGTAGACGCCGCCGCATCAGGCGTGCGGTGCGGCGGGCGAGGTTGAGCGATTCGCCTTCCTTGGCGGTTTCTGCCTTGTCAAAGCAACGCACGCCGAGATCAACGATGCGGTTTTCGCCGAGCACGCACCAACCGACCGAGGCAATGCCGATGTCGAAACCAAAAATAAACTGGTCAAGAGGCGTGAAAGATTGATTGACGCGCATATTTTTCTCCGTTAAATTTTCCCTATTGTAGTTATCCGGGGTGAGAGCCGTTACTACAATAAGCGCGGTTCACCGCGCGTACCCGCCCGCCAGCAATGGCGGGCTTTTTTATTTGTAAGGATCTCATCAGCAGCCGCAAAACTGAAGGATGTTCAAAGGAGATTACGGCGCGTTGGATGCTACGGTATCCGCTGACCGCCACAGGCTACGCTCTCCTTGACCAGCAAAGTGGGCTGGATGGAAGGCGGCAACCTCCATGACGAAGTATTGACTGTTTTTGCGGGAAAAACAAGGAAGAACAAGGATAAATATCCATCAGGGATGGCGGGCCATCGATCCTCCGCACCCGGCATGGGGTCAGCAGCCTTTATCCACTCCCGATGCGGGCTGCGCCACCGGTCATGAATCGGCCCCGAGGCGCATTTCCAGGATGAGGGAGGCGCCAGGGCGGCAGCCAGGGGCGGTCTGCCCCATCTCCCGTTTGATGCGCACGGTCGAACGGCGTAGCCACTGTCTGACTTCATCGCGCTTGACTGTTTCCCGGAGCATGCCACCGCATCCCGGCTTGATGCTTGCCGGGCCCATGGACGAGCCGAACTCGATCACCGGAGCAGCGATCCGGATGGTCATCCCCCGGCTGTCACTGGTCGCGGTGACCACGCTGTCGGCTTTACCGGGATACTCTTCACCGTCGGCGATCTGCCACAGATCGATCGGATACCATTGGCTGCACGCCGGCGGGGAACCCGTGTACTTTGCGCAGCTTCGGCCGTTGAAATGTTCCACGTCGATTTCGGTGGATATGGTTTGGATGGCATACTCTTCGCGGCCATCAGCGCCGCTGACGATCAGGTTGCCGACAAAGGTTTCCCGGACGGCATAGTTCAACTCCTGCCTGACCTTGCCGTACAGGGTCGAGGCGGTGGCCCCCTCGATCGTAATCGATCCGGTCAGAGGCATGGCGCGCATCGCCGAATTGGTCTGCCCGACGCCTCTGAACAAACCCGGGATGGGTTTCCCCTGTCGGTTGATCATATCCCGGCGGCGCTTGCATTCCTCCTCCGGCGTTTCGGCCGCCTCTCCGGGCACCTGCGGCGGCATGACTCCTTGTGGAGCGGCCTCCTTGACCTTTTCCGCGCCTTGGGTCGTACAAACCCGATTCGCCTGCGCGGCCAGACGGTCGAGTTCGGCCTTGGCCCGCGCTGCGGCCTCCTTGCCGGATGCCTGTCTGATGGTCAATCTCAGTTGATCCATGCGGGTTCGCAGATCCCGGCAGGTCAAGGGCGCTGCGCCGGAAACGGATGCCATTGCCAGAAAAACGAAAACAGCCAGCACAGACAAACGACCGACCAGCGCCATCGATCTCCTCTTCCGCTCACAAACGCCAACAGACATCATCATCTCCGTCTGGCCGCACTTTGGCAGACCGTAAACCCCAAAACCGCCGGAATCAGGGACGGGCTGGGGTGAGGCCCCAGCCCGGACGGTTCCTGCCCTCAGGGCACTATACCATCGACAAAAAATATGCCGCCAGCAAATAGACGTTTTCGCACCGCAATGCAACCAGCCAAGGGAACAGTGAAGACTTCCGCATCCACGACAGCGCAGACCACCGCCCGCAACGCTGCCATGCGGTTGCCCCCGCGCCTCTCTTCCTCTTTTCCCATGGCGCATTTTTCTGGTACAGATCCGCTGATCCTGGCGGTGCAGCCCCGCTGAGGGCCTTCCTCAACCAGGAGCGCCCCACGCCTCTTTCCTCGTCTCGGCCAGTGCCCATGCGTTTGCGATCGATTCTAGCGGCTCGGTTTCCCGACATCGCCCCGGCCAGATTGCCCGGAGGTTTCGACCGGATGGGCGACATCGCCGTGGTTTCCATCGTGCCGGAACTGGAACCGCTGGCAATGGAGATCGGGGCCATCCTCCTCGACGCGCATCCAACCGTCCGCGTAGTCGCCAGGCGCGACGGCGTTCACAGCGGTTCATTCCGCACGCGTCCCTTACGGGTCATCGCCGGCGAACAGCGGTTGACCACCGTGCACCGGGAAAACGGCACCCTCTTCCACCTCGATCTGTCCCAGGCGTATTTTTCGGTACGCCTAGCCCGCGAGCGCGCCCGGATCGCCGCCCTGATCCAGCCGGGCGAGCATGTCGCCGTGCTGGGGTCAGGCGTCGGCCCTTTCCCGTTAATCATCGGCCGGCACAGTCAAGCCGGCGAGGTGATCGGCATTGAAATGAATCCAGCGGCCCATGCGCTTGCCCTGCGCAATCTCGCGGCCAATCGCGCCATCCGCTCCGTCCGGTTCTTTGCCGGCGATGCGGGCCGGGTGCTGCCCGATCTCGGCCTCTGTTTCGACCGCGTGCTCATTGCCCTACCGTACGGCGGCGAGACCTTGCTGTCCCCCGCTATCCGCTCCTTGCGGCCTGGCGGCATCCTGCATTTCTACGACATGCAGGCCAAAGGCTGCCCCAGGCCCACGCTCGCCAAAATCGCAACCGCCTGCCATCAGACGAACCATCAATGGCGCTCTCTGGGGGTGTCGATCTGCGGGCGCTGCGGGCCGACAGTCCACCGGATCTGCCTGGACGCGGCAGTCGAACCGGTTACCTAGCCCCTCCCCTTTTCCTCTGGTTGCCGTTCTGGACCGCTTATGCTATCGTGCGGATTTCCGAGTCTGCGCCACGCAGTCTCATTTCCTTTTTCCGGCAGGTGCGCCTGTGGACCAGAATGGCTTGATCAAAAAAGAACGGATGTATTTGTACGTGGCGATCGCCCTGATCATCGGCTTCCTCGGAGGCGTGATGTATTCCGCCTACCGAACCCCCATGCCCACTGGTGCCCCCCAGGAAGCCGAGCATCGACACGATGCGGCCGCCACCATTGCCGCCTTGGAAAAAGCGGCCGCCGACAACTCCCAGGATGCACAGGCCTGGGTGGAATTGGCCCACGCCTATTCCGACACCGATCAAACCAAGCAGGCCATCGCCGCCTACAACAAGGCGCTGGCTCTCTTGCCGGGAGATCTCGACTTGATGACCGACCTCGGGGTCATGTACCATCAGGGCAACCAGCACCAAAAAGCCATCGAACTGTTCGACCAGGTGCTGCGCAGCAACCCCGAACATGAACAGGCCCGCTTCAACAAGGGGGTGGTCCTGCTGGTCGGACTCGACGAGCCCAAGGCCGCCCTGGCCGAATGGAAGATACTGATCCAGTATCACCCCATGGCGGCGGCGCCCTCCGGCAGGATGGTGGCCGATCTGATCGACCAGTTGGAGAAAGAAACAGCGGCAGCGGCCAAGCCTTGACGCAGCGGTCACCGTATCGGGACCGGTCTTTTTTCCTTTCGGGCAGCGGCGCGCGGTTCACCACGGAAAGTTACCGGTTTCACGCTTGACATCGCCCTATAACCCCACTAATATTTTTTTGAATTTCTGAATATTTTTGTTCAATCGGATCACCCTGCGGCCACATCGGTCGCCCGGGTGGAACCGCAGAGCGTGCAGAGGATGACGATATGAGTAAAATGAAAGGTGCGCAAGCCGTTATCAAATGCCTCCAGGAAGAAGGCGTGGAACTTATCTTTGGCTATCCCGGCGGTGCGGTCATTGACCTCTACGACGAATTGTGCCGGAGCAGCATCCGCCACATTCTGGTCCGCCACGAGCAAGGAGCGGTCCATGCGGCCGACGGCTTCGCCCGCTCCACCGGCAAGGTCGGCGTGGCGTTGCTCACCTCCGGCCCCGGCGCCACCAACGGCGTCACCGCCATCGCCACCGCCTACTGCGACTCGATTCCGCTGGTGGTTCTCACCGGACAGGTGCCGCGCGCCCTCATCGGCAACGATGCCTTCCAGGAAGTGGATATCGTCGGCATCACCCGCCCATGCACCAAGCACAACTATCTGGTGTATGACCCCGAAGAGCTGATTCCGACCTTGCGCGAGGCCTTCTATCTCGCCGCTTCAGGTCGGCCTGGCCCGGTGCTGGTCGATCTTCCCAAGGACATCATCAACGCGATGGTCACCTATCCGCCGAAAAGTTCGATCAAGATGCAGACCTACCAGCCTAACGTCAATCCGCATCCCAACCAGGTGGAAAAAGCCTGCCGCGCCTGCGTCAAGGCCAAGCGGCCGGTGCTGTTCGTCGGCGGCGGCGTGATCCTGTCCGGCGCCAACGAAGAACTGACCCATCTGGCCCGGCGGCTCAACATTCCGGTGGCCATGACCCTGATGGGTCTGGGCGGCTTTCCGGGGAGTGATCCGCTGTCCCTGGGCATGCTCGGCATGCATGGCGGTTATGCGGCTAACATGGCGGTGGCCAAGAGCGACCTGTTGATCGCCGTGGGAGCGCGTTTCAGCGACCGGGTGACCGGACGTCTCGATGCCTTTGCCCCCCAGGCCAAAATCATCCACATCGATATCGACCCATCCTCGATCAGCAAGAACGTCGTGGTCGACATCCCCATCGTCGCCGATTGCAAGCTGGCGCTCCGGGCCATGAACGACTGGCTCGACAAATCCGAAGAATTCGACTCCCGGGAAACAGCCGAACAGCATAGCCCCTGGGTTGAGCAGGTCAAAGAATGGGAAAGCAACCACCCCTTGACCTATGTGGAGAATGGAGAGATCATCAAGCCCCAGTACGTCATCGAGACCCTGAACAGGCTGACCGGCGGCGACTGCATCATCACCACCGAGGTCGGCCAGAATCAGATGTGGACGGCCCAGTTCTACAAATTCAACCATCCCCGTCGCCTGCTGACCTCAGGCGGTCTCGGCACCATGGGCTACGGCCTGCCAGCGGCTATTGGCGCGCAGATGGCCTTCCCCGGGGTCACGGTCATCGACGTGGCCGGCGACGGTTCGATCCAGATGAATATCCAGGAGCTGGCAACGGCCAAGGAATGCGGCGCCCAGGTCAAGATCGCCATCCTCAACAACAACTATCTCGGCATGGTGCGGCAGTGGCAAGAGCTGTTCTACAACCGCCACTACGCCTCCACAGTGATGGAGATCACTCCGGATTTCGTCGCCCTGGCCCACGCCTACGGCGCGGTCGGCCTGCGGGCCAAGACCAAGTCAGAAGTTGAACCTGTCATCAAGGAAGCGTTGGCCACCAAGAACGTGGTGATTATGGATTTTGCCATTGCCCGCGAAGAAGGCGTATTCCCCATGGTGCCGGCGGGCAAGGCCACCACTGAGATGCTCCTGGTCTGAAAGTGCCGGCACCCTTCAGACCAGCCCAAAAGAACAGCCACCATCGTCGAACAGGACACTCTACCCATGAAACATACTCTGTCTGTCTTACTGCGTAACCGGCCCGGCGCGCTATCGCGCGTGACCGGCCTTTTCAGTGGCCGCTGCTTCAATATCGAAAGCCTGTGCGTAGCCGAAACCTACGATCCGCAAATCTCCTGTCTGACCCTCGTCACCAAGGGCGAGGCAGCCATCATCGAACAGATCACCAAGCAGTTGCACAAACTGATCGATGTCATCAAGGTCACCGACGTCAGCGAGGGCGAATTTGTCGAACGGGAAATGGCGCTCATCAGGGTCAAGGCCGAGGCGAATACCAGGGCTGAAGTTCTGCGGATCATCGACATCTTCCGGGGCAAGGTAGTGGATGTCAGCCCCAACTCCTATGCCTTGGAAATTACCGGTTCCGAGTCCAAAATCAAGGCGGTGATCGACATTCTCCGGCCGATCGGAATCAAGGAAATAGTCCGCACCGGCAAAATCGCGATGGTGCGTGCGCCCAAAAAATAGCGGCCATGTCATTATTGCCTGTGCTCCGCACCCGATCCCTTGCTTCCGCGTTCATCTGGAGCCTCCATGCAAAAAGCAGAATTGCCCCTGGCCCCTGAAGGGTATCCCTTCATTTTCTTTTGCGCTTTTGCCGCCCTGGTGCTGGCTGTGCTCGGCTTGGCGGTCCCGGCTCTGCTCGGATTGCTGCTCACCGGCTTTGTCGCGTATTTTTTCCGCGACCCGGTCCGGGTACTGCCGGAACAGCCGGATGCCATCGTCTGTCCGGCCGACGGCAAGGTCATCGTTGTGGATGAGATCGACGACGACCGTTTCCTGCATGCGCGGGTACGGAAGATCTCCATCTTCATGAATGTGTTCAATGTCCATGTCAACCGCACCCCTTTGACCGGTACGGTGGAGCGTGTGCTGCTGTCTCCGGGAAAATTTTACTCCGCCGACAAGGACAAGGCTGTCCTCCAGAACGAGTTCTGCGCGTTGACCCTGACCACCCCGAACAAACACCGCTATGCCGTGGTGCAGATCGCCGGCCTGATTGCCCGCCGCATCGTCTGCCGGGCGGAAGCGGGCGACCGGGTGCTGTCCGGCGAACGGTTCGGCATGATCCGTTTCGGCTCGCGGGTCGACCTCTACCTGCCGCTCTCGGCCCAAATCACGGTCAAGATCGGCGAGAAAGTCCGCGCCGGCGAAACCGTGCTCGGCTCTCTGGCGGCGGCGCCAGAAACAGTTCCGGAAGAATCGGTTGCTTAACCTGTCAATATACCGTATAATATTAAAAATTCGCCTTACTGATGGCCCATGCGGGTACAGCCTTATACCCGCATAAATGACCCGTTTGCACCAACCGTACCGGAACCGTCCTCAGCAGTCTTCCGTCTCAACTATCCGCCATGAAAAAAAACGCAGATCCCGCCGCCGCGCCGCCCAACCGCTTTTACGTTGTCCCCTGCATGCTCACCATCTGCAGCCTGTTCAGCGGTTTCTACTCGATCGTCTCCTCCTTTAACGGCCATTTCTTCGCGGCCGCCGTGGCCATTTTGGTGGCTGCCGTCTTTGACGGCCTCGACGGCAGGGTGGCGCGGATGACCCATTCCACCTCGACATTTGGCATGGAGCTGGACTCCCTCTGCGACATGGTCGCCTTCGGCGTGGCCCCCGGCGTGCTTGCCTATCTCTGGGCGCTGACCCCGTATGGCCGTTACGGCTGGCTGGCTGGCTTTCTCTATGTGGCCGCCACCGCCCTGCGCCTGGCCCGCTTCAACTCCCAGACCGCTGCCAGCCCGGGCCACGATTTCACCGGTCTGCCCTGCCCGGCCGCCGCCGGCATGATCGCCACGACGGTCATGTTCAGCACCCATGTGTTCAAGACCTCCACCACCGTCCAGCATGTCGGCCTGTTGCTGATGGTCTACCTGCTCTCCTATCTCATGGTCTCCACCCACCGATATCTGAGCTTCAAGCACATGGACATCGCCAGGGAAAAACGGTTCCAGCTGATCGTTGGCCTTATCCTTCTGCTTATCCTGCTGGCCAGCGAGCCGCCCATCACCTTGTTTGCCGCCTCAGCCCTCTACATTCTTTCCGGCCCGGTGCTGGCTGCCTGGGCCCGGCTGCGCAGAAAACGGCCCAAACCGGCTGTTCAGAAAAGCTCGTCCGACTGAGCGACGTTTTTCCGGAGGATGTGGTGCGCATCACCGGCGGCAGCGCCAGGGGCCGCAAGCTGACCTCGCCCCGGGCAGGACAGATCCGCCCGACCTGTGACCGGGTGCGGGAAGCTCTGTTCAATATCATCGGTCAGCGGATTGTCCACAGCAGGGTACTTGACCTCTTTGCCGGTACCGGCGCCATCGGCATCGAAGCCCTGAGCCGGGGAGCGGCTTCGGCGCTGTTCGTCGATCGATCGCGGGAGGCAGGCCGGCTGATCGAAACCAATCTCCGCGCCTGCATTCCCCATCCCCGTGCCGCCTTTCTCGCCCTCGACCTCGCAATCGCCCCGCATCTGCAGCCGCTGCAGGCCGCCGTGGCCTCCGCCGGCTGTTTCGACATAGTGCTCATGGACCCGCCGTACCAGAAAAATCTGGCGCAACGTGTCCTGGCAATGGTAGAAGAAGCGGACATCCTGGCAAAAGACGGCCTGGTTGTCGTGGAGGAACACCGAAGCGCCGTCCTCCCCGAATCGGTCGCCTCCTTCGCCCTCACCGATCACCGCCGTTATGGAGAAACCGGGTTGTGGTTCTTCGCGCCGCAGCCAGCCACGCACCGCCCATGAGCGACAGCCATTCGCCAACCCTGGCCGGGGAAAGAGACCAATCTCTCCGGATCGCCCTGTATCCGGGGACCTTCGACCCGATCACCAACGGCCACCTCAACATCATCGAGCGGGGCCTGCGCCTCTTTGACCGGATCATCGTCACCATTGCCGTCAATGAGCAAAAGGCGCCATTTTTTTCCCTGGAAGAACGCCTGGACATGATCCGCAAATGTTTTCCCGACTCCAAACAGGTTGCAGTCGGCTACACCGATGGGCTGATCGTCGATTACGCCCTGCGTCACGGCGCCCAGACCATTGTCCGCGGCCTCAGGGCGCTTTCTGATTTCGACTACGAGTTCCAGATGGCGCTGATGAACAGACGGTTGGAGCACTCGGTGGACACGGTCTTCCTCATGACCGGTTTCCGGTGGATCTTCATCAGTTCAAGCAGCATCAAAAATGCGGCCCGGTGCAAGGGCAATATCACCGGTTTGGCGCCTGCACATGTGGTAGCGGCCCTGCAGGAAAAATTCGCCTGATGGATGCCCCGGCTCACAGCGCGCCCGGCGCTTCCGGTCCAACGGCCAGCCGGCGCGATATCCTGATCCGCTGGCTGCAATGGGCGGCAGCGGTGGGGTCGGCCTGTATCCTGTATCCGCTGTTCCGTTTCAGCAGCCATCGGATTCCCCCCAAACCCCGGCTGGTGGAAGTACCCGCGCCTCTGCCGATAAGCGGCGTCCATGCCGACCACGATTTTCTCCTGTTCGCCACACCGGAAGGGGCGCGGGCCGTCTCCCGGACCTGCACCCATCTTGGCTGCCGCATCAACTATCAAGCGGATAAGCAGTACATCGAGTGTCCGTGCCACCACAGCCGCTTCACCACGGACGGCAGGCGGATTGCGGGACCGGCGGAAAAAGATCTGTCCCAGTACAAGGTCACCGTACGGGAAGACGGCGAGGGACGGGTAACCGCCTATGTGGTGCACCTCTGATGTCCATCCTCCAGCCCATCAGACAATACGCGACCGGCACATTGCGCTGGCTTGAGGCACATCGGTGGGGAGGCGGGGCCCTGATCAGCTTCTTGCTCTCGCTCGGTTCAGGCATCGTTGTGGCCTTGCAATACGACTATGCCACCCCTTTTTATTCGACCAGCACCATCGAGCTGGTGGTGCCGTATGGCTCCTTTTGGCGAGGGCTGCATTACTATTCGAGCCAGGCCTTCTTTCTGCTGCTCCTGGCTCATCTTGCCGTGGTCTTGTGGAAAAACGAGGACACGGTCTTCCAGCGCGGTCCCTGGCTCCGGCTCTGTGCCACCCTGCCCTGCGGGCTGCTGCTGCTGTTCACCGGCTATGTGCTCCGAGGCGATGCCACCGGAGAGGCGGCGGGAGCCATCGCTGAGCACATCTGCCTGTCCGTGCCTCTGATTGGCCGCCAACTGAACAATCTCCTGTTCGATCTCTCCGGCAGCGGCCTGCGCAAAGTCTATGTGCAACACGTCATCGGCCTGGTGGCGCTGGGCTTCGTGGCCGCCTGGCCCCATCTCAGGCGGTACGGCGCCCAGTGGCGTTCGCACCTGGTGCTGGTTCTGGTCATTACCCTGGCGGCCGTCGCCGTGCCTGCGCCGATGGAACCGAACCGGTTCGGTTTGCTGCTCATCGCCGGCCCCTGGTTTTTCCTCGGCCTGCAGGAACTGCTCCGCTGGCTTCCCCCTCTGGTCGCCGGCGTGCTGATCCCCCTTGCGCCGCTCTTGCTGCTCTTCTGGCTGCCCGCTGCCGCCCGTGCCCGTGCCCGCGCCTTTACCCTGTTGGCCATCGGCTGTTGGCTCATCTTCTACGCTGCCTGTACCGTGATCTGCCTCCAACGGCTTTGACGGAGCGACCAGCCTGCTCAATCCACCCGGAGCAGGGACAGACGCTCCGGAGCCAGGAAGCGGTCCAGCAGGACCTCGCCGTCCAGGTTGTCGATCGCGCCCGTGGTCGAATCGGCAACCTGCAGGTAGATCGCTTCCATGGCCTCGCCATAGCATGCCAAGGTATACCGGCTCCGCAGGAGAGACTGATTTGCCGTGACAACATCCCGTATGCCGATCGAAATCGATGCCCCAACCGGTTCAATCAGAGCGGATTGCGCCCGGGTGGCGACCAGCCGGCGCAAGACCGTTTCCTGCAGCACTTCATCCAACCTGCCGAAATCAATCCCGCCGTCCCGTATCCAGGCGACCAGGGCCCGATGCACATCGTCTTTACCCGGACAGCGGCCATAAGCGGCCAGACACCGTTGCATGCCTTCCCGGGCCGCCTGTTCGATCCGGGCGCGGCCGAGCCACTCCACAGGGACATCCAGCCGGTCATAGTTCCAGGGCAAGCAAATACGCTCATTGTCTGCACTGGGCATGATCTCCGAAAGATTGCGGCCAAATACCGGCACGCCAAGGGACCACGGCTCAAGGAAAGCCATGCCGAACCCTTCGGCGACACTGGTGGTCACCGCCACATCTGCCCGGTTCAGCAGCTCAACAAAACTTGGCCCACCCGGACCCACCATTTCGAACTGGACCGGCAATCTCAATTCTCCGGCCAATTGCCGCCAACGCCGATAATGAAGGTTCGCCGCGGGATTTTCCGGTCCCGAGGTGGTGCCGAACCGGGTACCTTGGGGAGCCAAGGCCGACCAGAGGAGAAACTCGCCCAGGTTTTTGCGGCGGATGCCGCGGGTAGGATAGAGCCAAAGCGGCGCCTGGCCAGGGAGAGCGGTTGGCGTCCCGTGCCCCACTGGTTCCATATCCACCGGATTGCGCAGAAAATGGAGATGGTCGGCATCGAGCCCGGCTTCCTGGAGAAAGTGGAAATCGCGGCGGTTGAGCACGGCATAGTGGAGCTGCCCGCCCCTGGGATAGAGAAGACGAAAGAGCGTCCGTCGGCAACCCGCCGCCATGGCGGCGAGCATGGCCCGATAGTTGCCTGGCCGGCCATCTTCGGCAAAATCGTGGATCTGGAACAAAAACCGCTCGCCTTGCTCGATCAGACAGCCCAAGGCAGAAGGAAGAACCAGGTTCTTGCCCAGGCTGTGGTTGTGCACATGCCAGAGATCAGGATCTCCGCCCAAAGCCGACCTGGCCTCTGCCCGCATCTGCGCCGCAAGTTCAGCGGGGGACACGGAGGGACGGTCCGCTTCGTATTGCAGACCAGGAACAACCCGGACATTGCCCGCATCCCGGACCACCGGCGGTTTGCCGCTCAACGCCACGGTGGCGATGCCCCGCTGGCCGAGCGCCTTCTGCTGGAGGCAGACGATCTTGGTCACCCCGCCGCCTTGCAGATGATAGTGGACCAGCGCAACCCGCATATTCACTCCTCCAGGCTGACCACGCCCGACCCGACGGAATGCGCGGCCAGGAACCAAGGCGAGGGCTGCCGGTCCAACCGATGCGGGCATCCCTGTCGGTAGGCGCTCACCGTCAGCATCGGCGGCCGTTCCTGCTCCTCGATGGCGACGAGCCTCTTCTTGAATGCGCCGTGGTCGCGGACGAACTGGCGGATCAGACAGCCATCAACCGCCGGTGCAGACGCCTGCCCTTGCTGGCGCAGACGTCGCTCCAGCACCAGGAGAATGGCGCAGGCCATCCGGCCCAGTTCGTCGTTGCCTCGATTGCGGTGGCAACGCTGCCCCAGGTCGGTCTGAGCAAAAATCCCGAGCCCATGGCGGGCGTGAAGGTCGATAAGATGGGCGATTTCGACCCCGTATCCCACCGGAAAAGGGATTGTCTCCAGCAGGGAACGCCGGGCCGCGAACTCGCCGGCCAACGGCTGGATGAAACCGCTCAATTCCGGAAAATGCAGGGAGAGCAGCGGCCGGGCCAGGATTTCGGTCACCCGGCCGCTGCCCAAACCGGCGGGCCGGTCGTAACACGCCTTGACGTAGCCGATCTCGGATTGATGGAGAAGGGGGCCGACCAAGCCGGTGACAAAGCGCGGATGCATGTTGCTGATATCGGCATCGAGCACAACCAGGATATCCCCCGAAAGCCGATACAACGCCTTCCACAGGTTTTCGCCTTTACCACGGGCCTGTCCCATCTCCGGCAGGATGTCCGCCGCCTGATACACATCCGCTCCCGCGGCATGGGCGCATTGCGCAGTTTTGTCTACGGAGCCGGAATCGAACACGGCGATTTCGTCCAACAGCGGCAGCGTGTCCCGCAACGGCAGCAACTGTGCAAGCACCGCTCCGATGGTCTGCGCTTCGTTGAGGGTGGGGATGACCAGCGACAGCCGTACCCCCTGCGCCTGCTTCTGCCGGACCAAAGCGGCGGCATCGGCAAATTGCCGATGGTGGAAAGTGTGGGTTGACAACCATCTGTCCGCTCTATCCATAGGTCTCCTGCGATCTTGGGCCTGCATACCCCATGGCCTTGCGAGTGCTTGATTTTACGAGTGATTTTAACGCGAAGTCCAGGGATGTCGCGCCGGCACAAAGAAAAAACAGGCACAACGCCCTGCCGATGTGCGCTGGCAACGCCGGCTGGGGAGATCCAACAGGAACGATTTATTCGACACAACTAACATGCGTAAGGTTATAATACAACAGCTAATTCCGCGCTGCAGACCTGCCCTGTCTTCTTCAATCGGGAGACCAAGCGGCGGGCAGGTCAACAATATCCCGGAGCGCGGTTTTCCGGCAGCACCGCCCGGGGATGTGACTCTGGCCGGTGGGACGGATCATGATCTCATTGACGTGGACATGGGGCGGCGAGGGCAATGGCAAAGCTGATGCGCTTGGATAGCTGATCAGGGGTCACATGCAAAAATTTCAGGCCCGCATGAAAAAATCATTTCCTCGTGGCAGGAGCTGCATGCCGCGCGGCGCCCTATTCCTTGTCGATATCGCGGTGATATACTTCAGGACAATATCCTTTTGCCATCAACGTCATCCGCAGACGTTCCACCACGGCCACCGAGCGATGCCTGCCGCCGGTGCAGCCCAAGGCCAGGGTCAACGACTCCCGTCCATGGGTGGCGTGCTCGTCGAGTGAAAACAACAGCAGCGGTTCCAGCAGGCCCAGGAATTGTTTTCCGGGTTCGCTGGCGAGCACATAGTCGGCCACCTCGGTTTCCAGACCGGTGTGGTGCCGCAATTCCGGTTCCCAGTACGGGTTGGGCAGAAAGCGGATATCCCATACCAGATCGGCCTCGGGACGCCCATGCTTAAAACCAAAGGAAAACAAAATGATGTTCATGACACGCCTCTTTGCGGCAGATTGCCAACCACCAAGCGATCAACCGGCCGAACAGATCATGCGGATGGATTCGGCCCGTTCTTGGATACCTCGTTTGAGCATCTCGTGGTTATAGGCGGTGATCACGTCCTGGCGCTTGAGCATGCCAAGCACCCAAGGCTCATCCAGATCCTCCACCACCGGAATCTCATCGATCCCTTTGATGTCGAACAGTTGCATTGCTTCGTAGCAGTTGGTGTCCGGGGTGAGCATGATCACGTCACGGGCGCAGATGGCCCCCACCAGATGACAGACTCGCTCCTCCTCGTCGTGGAGGATGGTCTTAATATCCTGCATCGAAACCACGCCCACCATCATCCCCTTGTCGTTGATCACCGGAAAGTAGAAGCTGTTGCGGGCAATGCGGAACAGTTCGAGCAGATGGTTGATGTTGGCAGTCTCACTGATGAAATCGACATCCTCGGTGATCGCCTTGCCCACCCGGATCGATTTGAGGATCGCCACCTCGCGGCCTTCGTGGATATCGATCCCTTCGCGGGTGAAATCAACGGTATCCATGGAGTCGCTATACAGCCAGGAGGAGGTGACCGTGCCCAGCACCGCGGTCACCATCACCGGGATGATGATCATATAGTTGCCGGTCATTTCAAAGAGCAGAAAAATGGCGGTCAGGGGGGCATGGGTGGTAGCGGCGAGAAAGGCGCCGATGCCCACCGTGGCATAGGCTCCGGCGGTAGCGGTCATCTCTGGAAAAAAATAATGCACGATGCAGCCATAAGCGCCGCCAAGAACCGCGCCGATGAACAGGGCTGGAGCAAAGACGCCACCGGCTCCGCCTGATCCCAGGGTGATGGCGGTGGCCAGCGACTTGAGAAAGACCAACACCATCATCCGCCAGGCCAGGGTGTCGCCAGCCAGAGCCTTGGCGATATAGTCATAGCCGTTGCCCATCACCTGGGGAAAGAAGATGCCGATGCCGCCGACCATCAGGGCGCCGAGAATGGGTTTGATCTGATCGTGGAGCCGCAGACGCCGAAACCAGTCGCGAATCAGATAGTAGAAGCGGATATGCAGGACCGCCGTCACCCCGACGATCACCGCCATCAGAGTGTACAGCGGGATCTCGACCAGGGCGTTGACAATGGTGTAATCCGGGATGGGAAAGGCCGCCACCGTACCGTAGTACGCCCGCGATACCACGGTCGAGAGCGCCGAGGCGACCACCAGCGCAGAAAACGAGGAGATCTCGTAGGTTCCCAGCAGCACGATCTCGGAGGCGAAAAATATGCCAGCCAGCGGGGCATTGAAAATACCGGCGATTCCGCCGGCACACCCCGCCGCGATATAGACCTTCATCCGCTTGCCCGACACCCGGAACCGTTGCCCCACCTGCGAGCCGAGGGCGCCGCCGATCTGGGCGATCGGCCCTTCCACGCCGGCCGAATTGCCGCTGCCGATGGTCAGGGCGGTGGCGATGATCTTGATGAAGATGTTGCGGGTCCGGATCACGCCGTTTTCCAGGTTGACCCGGCGCAGAAAGGCGGTAAAGCCGTAGCCGTTGACCCGGCCGGGGAAGGCCAGGGAAAGGGGAATGAGCAGGCCCGCTCCGGCCATGGGCAAAAGCGGCAGCAACAGCAACCGCCAACCGCCCTCGTTGATCCCGAGCGCTTCGCGTCCCCAGACAAAAATGATCTCGTGGACGAGATCCACCGCCTCACGGAAGGCAATGATGGCCCCTCCCGACATGACCCCGATGCAGGCTGCGATCAGGATCATCCGGGCCCGCTCCCCAGGGAGAAATCGTTTTACTTTGGTAAGCATAGCCGCTCCGGGATTGCGCAGCCGATGGCCTCGGCCTGGCGCAGGAAATAGGCGTCGGTCATGCCGGCCAGATAATCACGGACCATGGCGGCCGGACCGTGCGCAACCAGGTAAGCGGGCGACATCGACGTCAGGAAGCTCCGGTCGTTTTCCCCACGTTCGGCCCGGTGCGCCAGGTCGAGGTAATGGGCGAACAATCGCTCGTAACACTCGTGAATCCTGGCAAAATCCGGTTTGAACGCCGGATTGGCATATATACGGCGATAGTTGAAGCTCTTCAGTTGCCGGAGCGCTGCCGCCACTTCCTCGCCGAAGCCGAGGTAGTCACTGTCGGTATCGCCCGCGGCTGCCCCGCGAATCTGGGAACTGTGGACGAGGAGATCCGTCACCAGGGTGTAGACGATGGTGCCGTTGCTGTCCCCGAGCAGGCGGCGGCACGGCTCGGGGATCTCCTGGCGGTTGATCAGTCCCAGTTCAATGGCGTCCTCGAGGTCGCGGCCGATATAGGCGATGGTGTCGGCCAGGCGGACCACACAGCCTTCCAGAGTCATCGGCACCAGCGGCAAGCCGGGATCGGCCTGCTTGGCCGCTCTTTCCCGATCATGGACGGCAAAGTCTTTCTCCCGGTCGGGCTTGAGACGCCGCGCATGCACCTCGCCGTCATGGCAGAGAATGCCGTCCAGAACCTGGAGAGAGAGATTCCAGCCAGAACCGGACCGCTCAAACCTATCCAGGAATTGAATCGACTGGATATTGTGCTGAAAGGAGGCCAGTCCATGCCGCCGGCAGATCTTCGAGAGTATGCGCTCGCCTTCATGGCCGAAGGGCGGGTGGCCGATGTCATGCCCCAGGGCGATCGCCTCGATCAGATCCTCGTTGAGCCCAAGGAACCGGCCGATGGTGCGGCCAATGCGTGACACCATCTGCACATGCAATACCCGATGGGTGATGTGATCGTTGTCCACCAAGGAGAAGACCTGCGTCTTGTCGATATAGCGCGTGTAGGCTTTGGAATGGAGAATGCGGTCAGCGTCCTGGGCAAATGCCTGACGATGGTCGACCAGCGTCTCTCCGATACGGCGGATGGCGCGACAGCTCACGCAGGCCAGCGGGGCGAGCGCGGATTGTTCGCGTTCGTCCAGTTCCTGCCGCATGGCATGCAGCCAGTCCCGATGCTCCATGTTTCGCTTGATCATGCTTCTTTCCCACTCCAATGAAGGACACGAACATAACAAAAACCCCCGGCGAATAAAACAGATTTCAATCCGCGCAACCGGGTATTCCCCTGACCTTGCAGTCCATCGACAACTCGGTGCAACTGGATGGATTTTTGGCGACGTTTAGCATTGCACAATGCTCTATTTTGGTTTATTGTTGCCCACCAAACTGAATCCCAATTCATTGTGGCTGCCTCGCGGTTGACTGGGAATGGGTGCATTTCTATACCGTCGAGGCGTGATTGCTCTGTTCTGAGGGGGAACTTGAGCTCATCGGATGGGATGCGCATCATCTGTAACCACAGCCGGATCGGCGCCGGAAGTCATTCCCATTGCAACCGCAGCATATCGTTTGTCCTCCCCTCTCCAGCAAAGCGCCTGAACCACGTCAGATCGGATCAGACTTAACATGCGTTTTACGAAGCTCCATCAGGAGCTTCTTGTTATAGCGTTCATCTTTAACCGTTTCCGACAGTCAACGGCCTGTCGGCGAACACCAACCACCGTGTAAGGAGAAAGATCTTATGTCGCGAAAAATGGTCACCATTGACGGAAACCAGGCGTGTACGCATGTCGCGTATGCCACCAGTGAAGTCATCACGATCTACCCGATTACGCCATCCTCTCCGATGGCCGCCGAAGCCGACGCTAAAGCCAACGCCAAGCAAGAAAATATCTGGGGCTCCATTCCGGTCATCACCCAGATGCAGTCCGAGGCCGGCGTGGCCGGTTCTGTCCACGGCTCCTTGGGCGCCGGCGCTCTGTGCACCACCTTCACCGCTTCCCAGGGCCTTCTCCTGCTGATCCCCAACATGTACAAGATCGCCGGCGAGCTGCTGCCCACGGTTTTTCATGTGACCGCGCGCGCCATCGCCTGCCAGGGTCTGTCCATTTTTGGCGACCACGGCGATGTCATGGCTATCCGTCAGACCGGCTGGGGCATGCTGTGCTCCCAGGACGTCCAGGAAGCTCAGGATATGGCATTGATCTCCACCTCGGCCACCCTGCAGTCCCGCGTGCCGTTCCTGCATTTCTTCGACGGGTTCCGGACCTCACACGAGGTTATGAAGATCGAGCAACTGACCACCGACGATATGCGCGCCATGATCGACGAAGATATGATCATCGCCCACCGCCAACGCGCCCTGACCCCAGACCGTCCGACCATCGGCGGTACCGCTCAGAATCCAGACGTTTACTTCATCGGCCGCGAGACCGTGAACAAATTTTATGAAGCCGTCCCGGGCATCGTCCAGGCCACCATGGACAAATTCGCCGCCCTTACCGGCCGTCAATATCACCTGTTCGACTACATCGGCGCTCCGGATGCCACCGACGTCGTCGTCATCATGGGTTCCGGCGCCCTGACCGTTGCCTCCACCGTCGAGCACCTGGTCGCCGAAGGCAAGAAGGTCGGCTTGGTCATCGTCCGCCTGTTCCGTCCATTCGACCCGGTCGCCATGGTCAACGCCCTGCCGCCCACCGTCGAGCGCGTCACTGTCCTTGACCGTACCAAAGAGCCAGGGGCCAACGGCGATCCGCTGTATCTCGACGTGCGCACCGCCGTCACCGAGGCCGCCGAGGTCAACCCCACCATGTTCGTTCCGGTCATCCTCAACGGTCGCTATGGTCTGGGCTCCGCGGAGTTCACCCCGGCCATGGTCAAGGCTGTCTTCGACAACATGGCTTCCCTGGCGCCGAAGAAAAAATTCTGCGTCGGCCCGAACGACGATATCGCCTTCACCAGCCTCAAGTACGACAAATCCTTCAACATCGAAGGTTCCGACGTTTTTCGCGCCCAGTTCTATGGTTTGGGCTCCGACGGCACGGTTGGCGCCAACAAGAACACCATCAAGATCATCGGCGAGGAGACCAGCAACTCGGCGCAGGGCTACTTTGTGTACGACTCCAAAAAGTCCGGCTCCATGACCGTTTCGCACCTGCGTTTCGGCAAGAACCAGATCGTCGCCCCGTACCTGATCAACAAGGCCAATTTCGTCGCCTGCCATAACCCGGCCTTCCTGAACACTTACGACATGTTGGCCGCGCTGGAACCCGGCGGCACCTTCCTGCTGACCACCACCTTCACCAAGGACGAGATCTGGGATCACCTGCCCGCCCTGGTGCAGAAGCAACTGATCGAGAAAAAGGTCAAGTTCTACATCATCGACGCGGTCAAACTCGGCCTGGCCCTTGGCCTGGGCGCCCGCATCAACATGATCATGCAGACCGCCTTCTTCGCCATCTCCGGCATCATCAGCAAGGATGACGCGATCAAATCGATCAAAAAGGCGATCAAAAAGACCTACGGCATCAAGGGCGACAAGGTCGTCAACATGAACTACGGCGCGGTTGACGGCGCCATCGAAAACATCGTCGAGGTCAAAGTGCCCAAGAAGGTCACTGGCCACGAGATGCCGCCGATCGTTGCCGCCGATGCTCCGGAGTTCGTCAAGACCGTCACCGCCAAGATGATGGAAGGCCACGGCGAGGACATCCCGGTTTCCAAGTTCCCGAACGACGGCCGCTGGCCGACCGGAACCTCTCAGTGGGAAAAACGCAACATTGCGGTTCAGGTCTCCAGCTGGGATGCCGAAACCTGCATTCAATGCGGCCGTTGCTCGGTGGTCTGTCCGCATGGCTGCATCCGGATGAAAGTCGCTACTCCTGCGGCCCTCAAGGCTGCCGGCGCCGACGCCTCCTTCAAAACCGCCGATGCGGTGGGCAAGGAGTTCAAGGACATGAAGTTCACCATGCAAATCTCCACTCCCGACTGCTGTGGTTGTACCCTCTGCGTGAGTGTTTGCCCGGCCCGCAAGAAAGATGCCGCCGGCAACAAGACCGAGACCCGCGCCCTGTCCATGATCACGAACTCCGAGGCAGTGAAGCAGGAGTCCTTGAAAAACTGGAAGGCCTTCCTGGCTCTGCCGGAGGTTGACGAAAGCCTGATCAATATCGGCACCATCAAAGGGAGCCAGTTCAAACGGCCGCTGTTCGAGTTCTCCGGCGCCTGCGCAGGCTGCGGCGAAACCCCGTACATCAAGCTGGTCACCCAATTGGTCGGTGACCGCATGCTGGCCTCCAACGCCACCGGCTGTTCCTCGATTTATTCCGGTAACCTGCCCACCACCCCGTACTGCCAGCGTGCCGACGGCCGTGGTCCGGCTTGGTCCAACTCCCTGTTCGAGGATAACGCCGAGCATGGCCTGGGTATGCGTCAGGCGGTTGACAAACTGGCCAGCCAGGCTACCGAGTTGCTGGCAACCGCTGTCAAAGAAGGTCTTATCGACAAAAAATTGGCCGACGCCCTGATCAAGGCACCGCAGCAGGATCAGACCGAGATCGAAGCGCAGCGGGAGCGTGTCGCTCAGTTGAAGGCTGCCCTCGAGGGTAAAAGCGATGTCATCGCCAAGCGGCTGTACCATGTGGCCGATTATCTGGTGAAGAAGTCGGTCTGGATCATCGGCGGCGACGGATGGGCCTATGACATTGGCTACGGCGGCGTTGACCACGTGCTTGCCTCCGGCAAAAACGTCAACATCCTGGTCATGGACACCGAAGTCTACTCCAATACCGGTGGCCAGATGTCCAAATCCACCCCCCGTGCGGCCGTTGCCCAGTTCGCCGCCGGCGGCAAGAGCATGCCCAAAAAGAATATGGGCCTGATCTTCTCCACCTTCGGTACGGTCTATGTCGCCCGCATCTCCATCGGCGCCAATCCGCAGCAGGCCATCAAGGCCATTCAGGAAGCCGAGGCATACGACGGTCCGTCGCTGATCATTGCCTACGCCCACTGCATCAACCACGGCATCAACATGGCCATGGGTCTGGAGCAACAGAAGAAGGCGGTCGAATGCGGCCACTGGTCGCTGTTCCGCTACAACCCGGCGCTCGAAGCAGAAGGCAAGAATCCGATGATCATCGATTCCAAGGAACCGACCATCACCTTTGCCGAGTACGCCATGAACGAGAACCGTTACCGGATGCTGAAGCTCTCCAATCCGGCCATGGCGGATGAGTTGATGGCTCAGTCGCAAAAAGACGTGGACAAATCTTGGAAGTTGCTCAAGGGTTGGGCCAAGGCGCTGGAGACGGAATAAACTGTCTGCACTGTCTTGAGGTGAAATGAAAAAGCCCTGCCGGTATAACCGGCAGGGCTTTTTTGTGCGGTTTGCACTCTGTGCCGCGACACCGGCAACAAAAAAGGGGCCGACAGGTTCCTCATACGGCGCAACGCGCCGGATATTTTGGATTCCCGGATGGCGCTTCACTTATCAGGAAACACCTGCTTATAATTGCAAAGGTTTCCACCATAAACTCGCAAACGCGATGCCAACACTGCAACCGTTTGCCAGAACTAGCCAAGAAAATGTTCTCTTTGTAAATGGTAGCCTGAAGAAACGCTTTAAGACGTAGCTTTCGAGCAAGGCATTTATGAGGCAGGCAAAAACAAAAGTGATTCCCCATGTAATAAGATCGAACGTACCCATTTTAAATAAATCATAGAGAACCGAACCTGGAAAAACCTCCCAAGCGATGCCAGCGAGAGGAATTAGAATTACGCCAAGCAAAGCAGAAACTGCATTTGCTGCGAGATCAGCCAATAATGCTCTTTTGGGTGACAGAGAGAATATTTTCCAGATAAAAAAGAACTCGATCAGCAGGCCCAATCCAATAGCCCACCACGAAAACAGCCTTGTTTCGAGATATAACGCTGGCCAAACAACGTCAGCCTGTACCGGCAGGCACCACAACAACAGGGCAGATAATGCATAGATTGGAACGAGATTGCGAACCCCAACGGCCCCTCTATCGTTTTTTTGTCGGAAAGTCATCCGCCATGTACTCCTGTACTTCATGCCTCCATCTTCCTCCCGAATGCTGGAGTTCGCAGGCTCACCCCATATAACGGCCTCTGGCAATTCCGTCATCCAACGCAACAGGCAGGAGGCGCGAGCCGGGTCCGCTTACTTTGTTCCACCAATTCGACCCTGGCTACAAAAAAGGGGCCCGTCAGGCCCCCTTCTTTATAGCGATGCCAGAAAACTCCCTGGCTATTTCGCCTTGCCGCTTTTCTCCTCGCGTTCCCGGAGCATACGGTCCCGCTCCGCCTTCAACTCCTCATATTCCTGTTCAGCCTTCTGCATCGCCTCGTCTTGACGTTTCCTGATCTCCTCGATCTTGCTTTTGAGCTTCTCTCCCCTGATGGTCAGTCCTGGCGCCCCGAACAGGGTGTTGGCAAGATACTTGAAAGAAAACAGCATCAATGCCACATCATCTTCCTTGATCTGCGCCAAGGTTTCCGGATCGACTTCATAGGTTTCCAGAAACGAACTTTCGAAAATAAAGGTCCGGAAGGTATCCAGATCGGTGGAGGCCATAAAGAACATCCGTTTGGCGGCTTCACTCAGGGTGGCCTGAAGGCCGAATGATTTGCGCCGCATGATCAGACGGAGCCATTCCCTGTTCATTTCGTCGCGCAAATTGACCCCCTGATCGGCCCGCCACTCGCCGATGGTCCAGTGTTTGGGCTCTTCGTGCCCTTTGCAGTGCGGCTCCTTGACCAAAAAGAAAAATTTCTCCTCAAGCGCATCGTTGGTGCCGCCTTCATGAAAATCGGCCATGCCCACCGGATAGTAGCGGCAGGCCGAAGGGCGATCGGCATACACCGTGCAACCTTCCGAGGTCACAAAGGGACAAGCGTTTTTCTCCCCCACCAGCTTGACCTGCACCCCCGGCATGTCGGTCTTTTCCAGGTAGGTCGGCTCGGTATATTCGGTGATGAATTCGTGGGCCCGCATGCCGAGCCGTTGACGCAGGATGAGAATATCGTACGGAGTGAGGATGATCTTGATGTTGTGACAGCAGGCCGTAAAACAATGTACCTTGGGGTGACAGCAGAACTGCAAATGCGAGGCGAGCGTCAGTTTTTCCGGAAGAATGTTCGATGGATTTTTGTCGGTGGACTTGATAAAATCAAATTCGGCATCATTATAATCATCAATCGCCATGCGGCACCTCTTGCTGTGCGTGGACAAACCAGTCGTCGGATTCTGCGCCTGTGACGGCGCCGGGATACAAAGCGGGCTATTTTACCATGGCCTGTCCCGGTGTCAAACCTTATCGGAATTTCACCTCCCTTCTCCCCAACGGCATACCGTATGCGGGCGAACGGAGCTCTTGTCCGTCAGCGTCTTTGGTGCACACTGTCTCAGAAAATGGACATACGTGGCGGGGCATCGCTTATTTTATGTTTTTTCCCCCGCAAACCTGCTAATAATAAGTAATCCTGTTATTTGTTACCAAGAGCCGTACATGAAAAGACTGTTTATCAACCATGTCGACCTCAGCAAGGTCGACACTTTGATCTACCACCTTCCCGATGGTCCGACTTTTTCCGTCGAAATGAACGGGTTCGACGGTTCCATCGATTTCGACATGGAATTCGGAGATATCTGCGACACCTCCGATATCGACGGCGTCCTCCATTTCTTTCCCCGGGGCAACGCCTGAGCCCCGAGATCTTCTCGTTTTTCTCCCGCATAGTACCTATGGCGCCACTGATCGACATCCGCGAAGACGGCCATGTCCATACCCGGCTGTGCAATCACGCCACCGGCGAGATGGAAGAATATGTCGAGCAGGCGATTCAGCGTGGCCTGACAACACTCGTTTTCCTTGAACATCTGGAAACGGATATCCGCTATCAGCCGCCCAGTTGGCTCGATGACCAGGATTTTTCCCTGTATTTCCAAGAAGGAGAGCGGCTGAAACGACGATACCACGGGATATTAGACATCCGGCTGGGAGTCGAGACCGGGTTCAATCCCGAGGCTGCCGCAGTCATCCGGCGGCGGCTGGCCGGCTACCCGGTTGAGCGCGTCGGGGTGTCGTGCCATTTCTACCGGCACCACGACCTCCACCTCAACCTGCTCAGCAGGCGACCGCAAAGCCTGGAATTGCTTGCGTCCATTGGCGCCGATGCGGTGGTCACCGCCTATTTCGGCGCCCTGACCGAAGCGGTGACGACCTTGGACTGCGATGTCCTCTGTCATCTCGACGCGGTCCTGCGCCACCTCCCGGGTATCCGCTTCAACGACGACCATCGGCGGCAGATCGAGACGCTGCTGGACGGTATGCAGGCAAACAGGGTGGCGCTTGAGATCAACACCTCCGGCTTCGACTATCGGGGCTTCCCGTTTCCAGCCGACTGGATCGTGTCTGCGGCATTGCGGCGCAACATTCCTCTCCGGGCCGGTTCAGATGCCCACCACCCCACCGAGGTCGGCCGCCATTTCGAGCGGCTGCCGGGCTACCTCGCCGCCCTCCCGGCGTGAGGCATCGCAGCCCGTATCCAGACGCAGCCCGGCAATAAATAACCGCGGTCCTGGCCGGTCATGCCAACCCGCCATTCTCATCACCAACTCAACAAACACCGGCTTGAAGTCGGTGGGTTTGAGATCCCGAGCTGGATGTCCGGCAATACCGGCCAGGCAGGGTAGCCGGTTCATTCAACATCGAAACCGTCTTGCAAACTTGGCTCAAAATGATGTGCAAGATAGTCTTCGATCATCTCTCTCGCCATTTCGCCAGCCGTCACTCAAAAATTGGTATGCGGCGCAATTCGATGAGCGTTAAGATGAGTCAATCATCAAAGTGGCTATGAAGGAAAGTCAGCCATTTTGATTGGTGTATGAGCCAGGCATGCGTTGAGCAGGCGGAGCGGCAATTCCGGCTCCCAAAACCTTCTGTTGAAGCGGTAGCAGAATTCATCGAGATACTCTTGGAGGTATCGGGACGAGAC
>Ga0123357_10000934_pt1 | contig 29737 bp, 21 predicted proteins | sample TergutEmb28metaG_FD_89873 | JGI IMG/M metagenome (GOLD analysis project Ga0123357, IMG submission 89873) | Embiratermes neotenicus P4 segment gut microbial communities from Petit-Saut dam, French Guiana - Emb289 P4 | ecosystem: Host-associated > Arthropoda: Insects > Digestive system > Gut ...
AATCGAACTATACCCAAAAAATTTAAAAACCCCCCCCCCCCCCAACACTTAGCATCAATCCATTTTGTGAAATTTCCAACATACTTGGCAGTAAAGTGACAAAATCCAGCAATACTATCCATTCATAATATTTCACTGCAGCATTTGAGAAAACAAAGTACATCAATGTCATAAATTTGTTGTGTTATTGTTCCATACAATGACACACTAAAATATGTATGTGATGCTAATGATGCAAACTGCAGGCCAAATAAGGCACTCCTAGAGCAAAATTAATCTAGTAAAATAGATGGAGGTCTACTCTTCAGTTTCGACACATAGTGTAATATCATCAGACTTTTGTCTTCTTTCACTGCACCACCAAAAAAACTTACTTGAAAACGAACATATAGTTGCATAGTCAATAACAAATACATTGTAGTTCCAAGATTTTGGTTTTGTTAATTACCATTATATATATCACTTCACTGATACTGCATATAAAATATTAGGAATGCTACTCTCTTGCAGCCTTACATGTCAGCCCTCTATGGCATTTGTGATTCCAGCAATATTCACTCCCTTCTTCCTTCACCTCAAAGACACCACCTTCATGTCCCTCTAACTTTCCACTGTCCACTGTCACTCCATTCTTCTTTCCTCTCTTTCCCACTACTTGCACCTGCCTTTCTTCATTCCTGTCACATTCAACCTTTATCTCAAACTATCACCATTCTCCAAGTCTCCCCTAAACCTGTCAGGTTGAAATTTTAGCATACAACAGTGAGTTTCCATATGATGAAACATTTATATAATGAAGTAAAGGGATTGTATAGTTAAAGCAACCTACCAATCGGCAGATGTATGACACATTACTTTCCACCCCCCTTCCCCATTTACATCTGACCTTCTAAATAGACAGCTTGTAATGTAAGCACAGTGAACTCCTTCAATGTGATGAATCAGAAAGGCCTTTTTTTTATTTTAGTATTATGCAAAAAGTAAACTAAATTAAAGGTGAATAAAACCTTTTTGTTGCACTGTTGTCATAAACACATGGGATAATGCTATAAAAATTAAGTTTGTTTCATAAAAGCAATGTAATTTTGACAAGTGGTAATTACAGAATATAATCAATATTCCAAGAAATATTTTTTCCCATTTTATGTTTTACTGATGTCAAATTATTACGAGGGTGATCTCAAAAGAAATGCACATGTTGGCAACACTGCATAAGTAATGATGCAATCTTTCCCGCTATTTCAGCAGTTGTACTGGAGAACTTCTGGCAGCTAGTGCAGTGTAATCTGTCTCTGGAGGTGTGTGCACTTGGAAACGACAAAGTGTTGAAATGGTGGCTGTTCGTGTCTCAGGTACCATAACTAATGACGATCAGCGCACGTACATCAAAATTGAAACATTACGTGGGAAAACTCCAACGGAGATCCACAGTTCGCTGATGGAAGTGTGTGGTGTGGAAACTGTTGACCGAAGCACAATTTCACGCTGGGCTCAACGCTTTCGTGAGGGAAAGTTGAGCATATAGATCAACGCTTTCGTGAGGGAAAGTTGAGCATATAGAACGACCCGAAGTCAGGACGACCCCGAACGTTGACTGATGACCAAAGTGTGGAACGTGTGCTCCAAATCCTGGAGGAAGACATGTGAAGAAATTGCACATTGTGTTGGAATTTTGTGAGCATCTGCCTACCGCATTTTGACTGAATGCTTGCACAAATGTCAAATTGCTGCCTGGTGGGTTCCGCATGACCTCAGTGAGGAACAAAAGTGTCGACGTGTTGAAACTGCACAACAATTGTTGCACAGATTTCATGAAGAAGGGAACGAATTTCTGCAAAAGGTGGTTGCTATTGACAAAACCTGGATCCGGGATTTCGAGCCTGAATTGAAATCTCAGTCCAGTGAGTGAAGAGGCAAAGGTTCCCCGAGACCGAAAAAATTCAAGAGGGCCCAGTCGAACATGAAATAGATGATGATTTTCACATACGATTGTAAAGGTGTGATCATGACAGACAGGGTACCGAGTGGTACAACTGTATCTGCGGTCTACTACTGTCAATTTTTGCAGAAACTGAGGTGTAAGATGCACGCGAACAGACCAGACTTACTGGAAAACGGTGTCTTGATTTTGCATGACAACGCTCGGCCCCACACTGGTAAGGTTGTCCGTGAATTGTTGGACAGATACAGCTGTGAGGTGCTATCCCATCCACCCTACAGCCCCGACATGAGTCACCCGGACTTCGACCTGTTCCCAAAATTGAAAATTAACATGCGTGGTGTGTGTTTCTCTACGCTGGAGGACCTATCTGCCTCCGTTACCCGACGTGTCAGACAGCTCAACTGTTCTACAGAGACGGGTATCATGGACCTTCCAAAACATTGGGATGCAGTCATTCGACAGAAGGGGGACTACACTGAAGGACTATAACACTTTCCTGCACATCTGGTGTTCTTTTCTATAGGTATTGCGTTCTGTGCATTTCTTTTGAGATCACCCTCGTAAATTATAACAACAGTAAATACTTACTAATGTAAATAATTATGTCTTTCATCATGGTATTTATACAAGAGCATTATGGCAGTTACTTCACTCATCAGTTACAAACTCATGCTGCGACCCTGAAGTTGCAACTGAGTGACACCATTTCATAAATCAGAACAATTTTAAAACTCCACTTTCATAATGTCTGCTGTTCAGGTACCTTTCATAACAGCACAGCTTCTCACCACCCCTTCAGCCTATTTAGCTATGAGATTTATTTAATACAGGTCACAGCTCCCTAATCTGGAATTCCATGATCCAATATTGCCCATGGTCTGACACGATTTAAGAACCCCCCCCCCCACAAAAAAAGTTACAACCTTGAATAAAGTCATACAACCTTTTCCTTGTTGATGTTAGAATGTTACTCTTTTTTTCCCCTCCATCACAGTTGCATGTTCATGGGAAATTTCATTAACCACAATGTGTTGTGGGCATGCATAGTGCATCTGGGGTGAGTGGGGATCACTGTGGAGGAGTTTATATTTAACAGTTCTGGCATGAAGCAGTTAGGTTTCACTGTTACATGCTACATGGAACTTATTACTTTATTTTATGAATTCCTGTGTAAAGATGTCTTCATACCACATTATGCCGACCAACCACAGATCAGAAAATGGCCTGGTCCAGTGCCAACCAGGTACAGGGGGAGCCAGATTACAGACGTGGCAAGTGTGACCTGTACTACAAATAAAACAAAAATGTGTACTAACTGGACTTTGCCTGTCATGTCCAACAGTTTGTCGTATATTATCTGTACAACTTCAAATGACTTTGATGAAGTAATTGAATAGACCAGGACATAACCGTGAATATCCATTGAGTACTGAGCTGGAAATATTGAATATTCATCTTGTCCAGCCGTATCAACAAGCTTCAATTCATATTCTTGACTGTTGACTCGTGTTGACTTCGTAAATGCTGTGAGTAAACACACAGTAGTATTAGAACATTAGAAATAAAATATAAATGTTCAATGAATGTTTCATATATGATAGATCACATACATTATGTTTATATGTTTCATGCAAAATACTATGAAAATAACCTGTTGTCATACTATAACAAGTGCTGTAGGTTATTTATCTCAATAATTAACCAACTTGATGCACAAAATTTTTGTTTTACAATAAGTTTATTGTAAAACAAAAATTTTGTGCATCAAGTTGGTTAATTACTGAGATAAATATACCGAGATGCACGGTCAGCAAAACGTAAAAAAATGCTGTAGGTTAGATGCATGGTGATTTGGATGGGAAAGCTCAGGAAAAAACCTGCAATCACACAGATTATCCCCCACTCAATCCATAAAACACAACAGAGTAGATACTCTTGTGCATTTATTTCTAGACCAACATCCTTAACAGTGTCAAATGGAATTTTTGTATTTTGCTTTATGAAATTTATGCTTTCACCACATAAATTATCACACAAACATTTTAAAGTAGTGTGTAATATGTATCCTTGAAGCCTAAAAAATAAAAGGAAACAGATTTATCACACCCACAAGGCTGACAAAATCAGTGATGTAACTCCTGCAAAATGAGCAAAGATAAGGAAATTAGCACCTTTTACTAACAGTAGGGCACAGGTGGACTCAATGGGCATTTGAAATGTATTTAGTTGCAATAGTTTTGCATAGTAGCAGGGATCAAATTTTGCCAAAAGCCATGTAAAAATACCACATATTAACACTGCCATGTAAACATATAATAAATGTCTACAGAACAGTAGAATGTTCAATTACAGGTCCAAAGCTAGACATAAAGAAAATGCAAGAACTTGTGCTCCTTAGATGAGGAAACATTTACATTAAGAAGAAACATAAACCACCAGAATAATAGATACTGGAGTTTCAAAAGTCCCCATGAAGTTCACAAAGGTCCTTCCAGTCAGAGTCTGGTGTGCAGTGAGTGCATGTAACATATGGCCCATGGTGTCTGATGAAACAAAAATTCCTTCCAGTACATTTGATTAAGTCTGACACCATTTTTTCAGAGAATTAACGAAGAGGAGAAATGTGCATGAAGCACATGCAGGACAGTACCACAGTCCATACAACAAATTTCTCACTGACTAGACTACAATAGGTACTTGGTGAATGGCTGACAAGTCACAGACTGTGGCAACCTAGATCAGATGTGAAAAACTCAGAGAGACAAGAGTTTATAAAACAAAATTATGTTCTTTGCAATAGCTGGAAGACAGTCAAGGGAACTTGTTAATCTTTCAACACAAGAGCTCCAATAAATTTTGAAAAAATATTCCAGGTTTGAGGGCTACTTAGGAACAAGCACTTCAAGACCTATAAAACAATGCAGGTAGAACTGAAAGAAGAAATATGGATTTTTAATTCAGAGTGGATGAAGCCCTCTTATGCAATAATACAGGGCCATTATTGTACCTAACAACTACTGGCTGTTACTTCCTGTCGGCTCATCACATTAACACAGCCCACTCAGCCAGCTGCCCACATGTACAGCAATGCAGCGCACCAGAAAGTGACAAATTATAGATGTCACATAAAATGACTCCACACTTCCGAACAGGTGTCATCCTAAAGGACAAAGCATGAGGTATTCCCTGCAACTAGTATATTTCTTGAGCGATAAGTGTTCCTAAAGTCTAAAATATCTTACATGATTTCAAACCGTATTTCTAAATTTTTTCCAGTATCTGACAAATGCAGAATATCCACTCGTTAGTTGACCTATTATGTCAAAATCCACACCTAGACCCCCAGAGCTGTAATAACATTTGGAATTCACCTCAAAAGAAGAATGTTGGATAAAATTATTATATTAAGTTAACAGACATGATATTTCTCAATATCAATATTGGAATATCTTAACCTGAAATAGTTTGTAATATTCTACCAAGTATACAAAGTCAAAATAATGATAATATTCTTTAGTACAAAAATATGCTACTACAAAAAACTACAACAGTCTTGTGCATTGCCATGTTCATATTACCCAAATCCATTTGATCCAGGTTTCACTAATACAGATACTGCTGCAGTTCTGTAGGCAACAAACCTTCATAGTTGAATCTACAAATACATTCAAAAGCAAAACTTAATCACTTGAAAATTTAAAAAATGTGAATAATAAGTAGAGGTCCCTGTCACACTTCATACACTCTTCTTGAACTACCATAAAAATGGGGACATGAAGTTCCTACAAAATTTTGATGTCTATTTACCACCATACAAATTATAAATGACAGAAATTTAATAAGTATGGATTTTTATATTCTGTGAATATAACATTTTGAGGAATTACTGAAAAATAGCCAAATGAATGTTTAACTTCAGTGCATATGATACAATGTCCAGTCTCATATCCTAGTACTTGCATTGTTTCTACAGTATTTGACATTAATATAAATCACATTTAGCAATAAATCTGATTTCATAAACATTTTACAGTTACAGTTTTTCCCTCGAAATGGTATCCAACAGCCAAAAAAACTTGATTAAACCAAATCATTGCTACACAAACCCTGTAGCTTTCACCCAGCAGTCACTGGTCAAATTGTGGTTTTCTGGGTTATGACACATTCAATCCAAGGCAATAGAAAAAGTAATTTTTTGTACTTTGTATTCACTGTCCTTACTGGCTTGGACAAAACTTCTGTCTCCTCTCTCTCTCCCCTCCCCCACCCCTGTGGTTTTAATTATCCACCTTCCTTACACTATACCCACATAACATGACTGCATCTTCACCCTAGTCACCTTGACCCTGAAGAAGAAACAATATTCCTCAAAAATGTCAGCATTCACCTACAAGTATGATACAACATTAGACCACAGACTGTACAAATTGATACTAATTTTTGCTACTATATATATGGTCCCATTACTGTCGCTGAAATAATGCAAACACAAAATCAAGAACTCGATAGGTCAGTAATTCTTAGTGACACTCCTGCAGAAATCTCAGCTCCAAACTTACCAAAAGTAAAAGCAATGAAAGGGTGCACTGGTCTCTAGAATACATAATAATTCTGACAGTTGGACTTATCACTAGATCTCACTACCTCAGTGTGCAAAACAATCTTTGAAGCCATCCACCATCACTGTCCAACCAACAATATTCAGAAACTGTTAAATTTGATACTGATACTTCCATCCATGATACCTAATGATCATACAATTCTTACGTGAACTGTTGTAGGAGCAGTTGTCATCTGTCTCAGTTTGGTGTGGACTAACCCATCATGAAATCTGAATGATGGTGAAATATAAAAGTATAACTCTGGCTTGACTTAATTATAGTTTCACAGATCTGTTGGTGAAGTGTTTAACAGCATCAACACATTAAGCAAAAAACACCAGTAATTTTTTCATCTCATTTTCTTATTTTAAAGACACAGCCTAAAAAGTAAGCATAACTGTGAAACACTTATATAACATTATGACGCACATAAAATGGTCTTATGTTGCAAGTTATCTGAAGAACTGTATCGACCTCAGGCGTTATTCAGTTCAGAATGAAATTTTTAAAATGGTAATGTTCAATGTAATATTAAAAAAAAAGTAGGAGAAAAGAGATGTGGCGTCACCCAACGCACGTTTTCGACATAGTAAGGGTGAGTCAAATAACTCGACGCATCTCTCGAATGCAAGTGATGAGCTTCATGGCCGAGTCAACCTACAACCTACGTAACAGCAATACTACTCACTGTTTTCTATTGTAGGGTCATACGAGTCCACAAACTGCCCTTCAACGAACTGAATACTCAGTGACGACTTCCCTGTAACAGCAAAATTACACGTATGGATGAAATTTGCCCTAGTACATAGAGTTTACTGTACCCAACACAATCACGTTATGTACAACTCACCCACTGATCTATAGCCCATTATGGCGATTTTTCTTTGCTTAGGAGGCATTTTCACTTCACAGAACACTTCACAATACACGATAAATAAAACATGCCCGTGGGAACCGATAGTTATAGTGTCGTACCTACTGTCAATCTATAAACAAAACAAATACATTTTCCAAAAAATAACAACGAACCGTATGCCAAAGGCACGGATTATATAGAACATAGTCACAGATGAGAGAATATCGATAACACAACAACACTAGTTTGACAACATATCTGTCACAGATTAGGTCAATTATATACTGCGGGTCACAGATTAATAACTAGCTTGTGGATACAGGGGCGGTAATGTTTGACTGTTGTACCATGTCTAAGCGAATGATACAAATAACAAGCTGGTGACAAGGAATGTGAACACTACCACCTCAGCTCAGTCGATATTAACAATATGTTATTAACTCTATTCTTCTGTAATTTATTTTCCAACAACCTGCACTTTTAATGCTAATTTATTGACATATGCAACTCTGAGAGATCTGTGATGTGACACAATCAGTGTTCATGTTGTGCCCTTTTGTCTTTGTTGTTGTTGCACTAATACACTACTTGCTGTATGTGTTTATACTTCGTTTCTGTAAGATTGCTGTGTTCACATGTTGGCTGCTGTACATTCAACTCTGAGAGCATAATCAGCAGATTTCACAAAAATCCCTACAATGGGAGCCAAGATACATGTGAAAACATACACTGATCCTCATGTAAGGTGTCCTTAATTAAAGATCCATCACAACCAAGGAGATGTGTGTAATGCCCCAGGGTTGAGTACCAAGGAAAATCCTACTAATGCAAGTCAAAGTACAGGCAAAACAGTACACTGGTGTTCATGTACATTTCCCTTAATTACTGGAAGATCAAAGCAAAACTCATAATGTTGCATGGAATGCATGTAGGATCCTTGAAATTAATATTCACACAAATCCCCCTGATGGGAGCAAACATAAAGGCAAGAAAACATACATTGGTCTGCATGTACAGTGCCCTTTGATATAGACCAAATATATGTTTTGTCACAGATACGATTTTTCATGAAAATCCCTCCAATGTTGTTGAGATACACTGGTCTCCATGTAAAATTCCCTTCATTTTAGAGTGATCACAACCAAACTTAAAAAGTATTCAGTGAACGCCCATGTTGTTCCAGGTGTGAATGGAGTGAAATCCCTCTAATGGGAGCTGAGATACAAGCAAAAAGGTACATTGGTCCACATATAAAGTGCCTTTAAATTTAGACCCATCAAAACTAAACTTCCAACATTTGTAGCAAATTGGCACAATGTCGCAAGTATGAATTTTCAGAAAAATTCCTGCAAAGGGAAACATGATACAGGTGAAAACATACATCATTCTTCAAGTAAAGTGCTCATCATTATAGACTCATCAAAATCAAATTTATATTTGTACCAGATAAGCATAGTGTTTGGACAGGAACAGAATACAAAGCAGGGTGAGGAAGGGAAGGCACAAATGCTAATGACAATTTGCTTCTGGGAACTCAATACTAATTATAATATATAATATTATTGTAATTCTTTTGTAAAATATTATATTGTCAACAAGTGAAAGAACACACTCTTTTTTGTAAATCATTCACCATTACTGCATGTAATGAGAATGTCGAGTGAGTTTTCTTGCTAATGCTAAGTATATAGATAAAAGAGATGAACAGGCTGTCTGCTGATTCCATTAAGTAAATTCCACCTGCAATGTATTTTAAGAATGTGCCATGTGAACAATTTCATGTTGGAATATACATGACATTTCCACACTTGTGAAGAAAACTGGTTCAACTGGAAAATATGCTTAGTCATAAATCATATTTAACAATATGTCACATGAATAGTTTCGGTCATATATCAGGGGTATTTTAAAGAAAATAAACTTGTATGGCAGAAGTCCTCTTATTTCCTCCAACAGATGTGGTAACCCTGCAATGCAGCCAGGTTTTACCCAAGTAAATCATTTTTCCCATAATTACCATTCCACCTGTGCTCCATATGCATTTATCCATCACCTGTGCTATATGTCATGTTAGCAACTAACAGATTCATTCAATAACACACTTTTCTGTGCAGGTACAGTTTCCAGGGCATGATGCTGGACCACTCACATCTACCCAGTGCCCAGGTTAAGAATCAATGGAACTGTATCTGTGCTTCCCCTCTATGGCTTCAGAGCATGCATAGGGAGAACTTTATATGTGAAATTTACCCAAGACTCTTAGTTCTCATCATACCATCCTAACATATGTTGCACAAAAAAATGGACACAATCTGTTTTATTAAGATTAGGTGGTTTTAAAGTTATGCAAACCTGCAGTAACTCTTGCTTCTAGCTGGCTGCAGATTTTCCTGGCATGGAGATTTAGCAAGTGAATTCTTTAAATATCCATCAATACTCTTCAAGAGTTTGAATTTAAAAGCCAATCCTTAAATGGACTGAAACACCAAACAACAGAAAGTCACAGTGATGTTAGCATTAGAGCATAAAATTAGATGACACCCCCCTCACGTTTCAGCAGGTGTTCATGCTATTTACTGTGTCTCATGCCTAGTCAGCCAATGATGCTCACCACAGTCAGTAAGCATTCATCCCATCACTTCCCCTTGGCTACCTTTTCACTGCTGCTCTGCTCTGCTCTTCAGACAGACTTCAAGCAAACCTTGTCTCTGTGAGCTCTCAGGTTCTCACAGCACTGCTGCCGAGTATTAGTCTTCCAGGAAGTTATATGATTAACATGGCATAATGCTCCAGCAGACTTGCATTCTCAAAATCATTCTCTGCTGACACTGTCTGAAGGAACAATTATAACAAGGCTTAATATTGAATTTATCTTTATTTTTTAATTCTCACACAGAAAGGACACTTTAAACCATTGCACAAAATGTAAGCAAAATGCTGCCTACCAAATTTTATCATTTCTTTAACCCTGCATTTACATAGTACTTCCTATTCATCCCTCAAATGATTATGTAAACAGTGAAAATAACCAGTTTATATATTTCTGTCAATAATCTGAAACCATAATTTTGAACCTCACACCAAATACATAATTCTTTAAATGAAATACCTTGTAGGTATACATGTGCATGTTCGTGACACGCACACATATACAAAAGGATTCTAACCACTGAAACTTTCCTGTATACTCTAAATTCCCATATGAAAAGCTGAAACAGTAAAGAAATATACTTTAAGGACCCTGCACTGCAACCCAAAATTTGGGACTTACAGAACACACACCTGGTTAATGAACACTTCCTCAAAACAAATCACCTCCAGTGAAACTTGCAATTTCAAAACACTAGAAAAGTTATTAATTTTCACACTGGTAACACGATACATTAATTACAGAAATTATCAATGAAATTAGACAGTTTCAATACTGCATACACACTTAATAAAGAAACACAGAACAAAGTTTTCATTATGTTTTTGTGACACTATTAAACAGGCTTAAAGCACTGGAATGCTTCTACAGAATAGTGAGTTGATATAATTTATATGTTTTTTTGTTGCTATTGACTTTCTTTGACATTGCTCTTAAGAATTAAATTTCTATAATGATGCTTCCATAATTATTGGCTAGAAGCTAATAATTCTTAGATAAGCTCCAAATGCATGTGAAGTAACATACAACACAAGAACAATGTTGGCACTAGAACAACATTTTGAACATAGGAATTGAATATGGACACCTTCAGTCAATCAGTTCTGGAAGAATGCGGTTTAGTATATTTATTTTGACATTAGATGAAATACTGTTAACCCTGATATCTTGTGCTCTTTAATCCAGCTGGGTACTTGCATCATTTCTCATATCCCTTATAGAGTAAATCACATTTATCAAGTATGGTGTAATACTGAAGGGCACAATACCATTTAATGAACCAATTTCTATGCCCTGTGACCTCTCATATATTTGGGGCTGTTTAATATAACAAATGTTATAAGAATTATAGTAACCTGTATCACTAAGATATAGTAATGTTATCTCAAATGTAAAATTTCAATTCAAATGTTGTACCAGAAAGAAAATAAAAAAAAAACATATAGTAATTGTTACACACCCATGCACAAATAGTAATCAACATTCTTGTGTTTGGAGAGATAATACAACATGAATATCAATTAGAAACAGCACAATATTTGACCACTAGCAACCACCACTTGGATTCATACCAACAAACAATGTTGGTCTTTTTTTTAATAAAAAGGACTGGTCAAAATACCCATACATTACAATACAAGCCCTGGATAAATATTCAGAATTATTTTGTCATTTAAATTAGTAGTTCTTACTACTTCTGAGTCATGTTCAATAAAATCAGGTAGTAGTAATATCAATAATTATTGCATACTGTGATTCTGTACATTTTAAGAACAATCAGAAGAAGAAAACCATTCATCATACATCACTGAGAGTTATGTAATGTAACTTCATATCTAACACAAGTTAATTTTGTAATATAACTACAATACGTACAATGTGAAACTTGAACAAAGTATATGCTTAAAAATGTGATGGACACAAATGTGCCTTTCAGACAGTTATACACACCAACAATGCAGCAGCCACTTACTTTGGCCCCATTCTACAAACATAACACATGCACTTATTGTGTATTGATAAGAATACCAAAATGAGTGTATGCAGGTGCCAGTGGTCAAGAACATATTGGACACACGCAATAAATGCTTTTCTTTACAACAGACAGGATAAGCATGTTCTGAAACATCCTGGCATTCATTTGCTCAGACAAAAATTACACTGGAAGTTGAAAGTCTGTATTCTTTGATATGATGCAGAAAGTTGCACAGTTTGCTAACAGCATCTTCACTCAAAGCTGCCATAATAAATGGCGATCTATATGTAAGTAGTCTAAAATCTCCATTGACCAAAACACAAGTAACAATAATTCAGACTGCATTTTGAATGATTAAGATATGACTGTTGGGGGTTAAATGACAAGAGAAACACTGCATCATTCTAAGGGTTGAATTCTGAGAGAAGGGAAGTGAAAGACCATCTTAGAATTATGTTCACAGTACTAGCACAACTGAAATTTCTTTAATTTAAAATTTGATAATTATGTGAATACAATATTAAATAGCTTTCTTTTACATAAAACTATGTCACTGTCCAGCAGTCACATAATTATATTTCAGAGATTTTGAAAGAAGAAAATAGTTTATTCCCATCTCCAGGCATATGAACTACAAACATTTTTTCCCTTTAAATTAAGATTCACATGACTTCATTTTTTAACTTGATAAAAACTTCTATGCTGACTAAATTTACAACTCTTTCACTCCTTTCCCAGAAGCCAGCTCACTTTTGTCCTCGTTTGGTCACAATTTGTACTGCACTAAAACGGGAAGGTGTTCTCTGTAGTTTAATATTAATATACTAGTGGAGTTTTAAAATGCAGAAGGTTCCATGTTAATATAAGCTCTTCCAAGTCCTGATATGTTCAGGATGCTGGTTTGCATGTAGTTAATAAATATCAAATAAATAAGACATGTATAAATAAGAATACCCATTTACATAAAATAATTCTGAAGCAATATTGACCAGTTGAATGCAAACATACTAAAACTCACTCACTGTACTACACTGCTACTGAATTCACGTTCAAGTCGAAATTACGGTATATGGATGTATGCATATATCATAATGTGACATAGTAATGAATCTTCAGGTATAAAATATGGTGCAACTAATTATGTCTAACTGCCGAGGCAGTTAAATGTTATTGCAAATCATTACTAATGTCTGTATGCATACAATGCACATTTTTTTATAAATTATTTTTACTGCACTACAAATGTTTTTTGGTGACCGATGGCAAATACTGCAAACTTACATCAAATACAATGATGCGAAGACACAAACACCCATTTGATTATTAGATATCTAGCCAACACAAAATACTACTGCATAAACTTCCAGCACAATATAGTGAGCACCTCATACTATTATGGTCCTGACCTGCCCCAAAATTTGTCATGGCACTAAGCTAGGATTCCTCACTACACTAAAATATTTTTGATCAGTATCTGTGAATAATTAATTATTCATCTAGAAATACAGTGTTATTATATCACCCACAATTAATATATTAAATCTACCACAGCCCATTTAATTAGTATTTCATATATAAATCATACAATAAGTTATGAGATTGTGCGAGTGCAAATGGGAATATGTAATGTTATTACACTGAGGTCCTGTTAGGTGTCATCCAAGACCCAAGAGGATGAATATTTTAAAAGGATCTGGACAAGCGTATCAATCATATTAAATACACAACACATACAATTGCACACTGACATGAATTAATTTCAACAGAACACATTGCATGTGTGTCTAGGAGAATAGAGGCACAACAACTTAGCCTAATGGCAGTTTTTACAAGAATAGGAAATCTACCAAAACATGCAGCAAGCCCCAAATAAAACACTGGAGCACCTTGGCTAAAAAATAACATCCAGGACGATATACCAACTCTTTCTTGTTAAAGTATCACAACCATTAAGTCATGGCAAATACAGAGTACGTTACACTGCCCAGCTAGTTTATACTGCACCAACATTGTAGTTCATAACAACATAATGACATAATGGTAACTGTAAAAAAAATGGAAAATAACTGAAATCCAACATATATAAGGTGTCAATATTAAAAATGTATAATGGCAGTCCAAGAAACTTCAGAGTTAAAGTTAATTACTATATAAAATTGAATAAAATCCAGGTCTTCAATGCCTTTAACTGAACTATAAAACCGAACTATTACTGCCACTACCTACAAACTAATTATCAGGTAAGTGATACTCAACCCTCTACACACCACCTTTTTAGATAACTTAACCTGTGCTGTGTAATTTCATGTGAAATGTCACTACAAACAGTAGCGCTTATGCAAAATGCTCATCCACTTCAGATATGAGCTATTACTGACTACCCAGGAATGATCACAAAACTGTATCATTAAACTCTGAATTAAAATCTCCTAGTTTTTAACACTGGGATGGAAGCATTTATAAATTTTGAACACAACCTCCCAAAGAAAACTACTTCAGTGACAAAAATTATTTCATAACATTAGTACTGTATTTAAAAGAATTTTTAAACATGCATCAGCTCATTTAAAAAGAGTTGAGAAGGGGACCAAGATGAATCCTGACTGATAATCTTTGGCCATGGAAAAACAAAAAGATAGGAAGCAAAACAAGATGTGAAAAAATAATGAACATATGCTCACTTTACAGAACTTGAGACCACTTTACAAAGACTCATGAACACAGGCAATATAATTTACAAGTATGAAATGAGACGTAATGAGTATATGATGATTTGAACATCATAAGAGTATATACAAAAATTTATCAGAAAACTGCAGACAAAGTGAGAAGGATCTAGTCCCTGAGTACTAATGGTATAGGCAATATCAATGACAAAATCAGCAGCAAATTATTACTGTTGAGAATTTACTTCACCATTGTCCCTACTATCACATATTAAATTATACAAGCAAAAATGTGATATCCTACCTAAACCACATTTACCAGCGAAGAAGTAATAAAAATTAGTATAAATAACAAACATATCAGTAAAAATCTCTGATAAAGAGATTCAAGGCAAATAACAAAAGAACATCACTATGTTCTTTTAAGCTAAAAACAGAGATAAATGCCTAGCCTAACTATGTCAGGAAACTTCATGAATCTACAAACTGGAAGCACTATAAACTCTGACTCAACAACACATAACAAAGAAGATTCATTTCCATGGCCAACGATTCATACACTTTATGAAGTATTGTAGTGCAGCATTAACAATTACAATGGACTCTCGCTTAAATGGTATAAACAAGATTGAGTGGCAAGGCAGTTAATTGAAAAGCCAATTCATACGGAAAAACAATAAATAAATAAATAAAATAAATAAAAAGTACTACGAATGAAGCACGGTGAAAAATCATCGTCCACATTTACTAAGCATAAAACAATTTTTCATTTACAGATACACTGCATAATAACAACAATTTACGTCTGTAATAATAATGTAGCTGAAGTTATGAAGTCAGTGTAGTTCAAGGAGAGTCCATTGTAATCTGTGTGGTCACTAAACATTACATAATCCACAAAACAATTTCAATACTGGAATCAGTTTCTGTGCTTCTACATCACAACTGACTTCCATTTAGAATCACGTACTTACAATTGTGTAACCATATAATATCTAACAACAAGTTGCAAAGCTAAATTCTCTAACATTTCAGTATAGTAATGATATGGTGCAATAACTTTACAGCTATGCCATCATGGAGTTCAAAGTCACACATTTACAAGTATAAAACACTGGTTATCACCATTTCACACTAAAAGACTGGAAATAAGTTTTTAAAAGATACTTTATAGTTATACAAGCAGACTTATCATGCAGTCCTTCATTAAAAAAAAGTTATCATTAGCTAAACTACATTCCTTTGAGAAGTTTGGTCTCTTTGAGTCATTATAATTGTTATCACATGCATTACATCAGGATTGTCCTCTATCAGTTTTTGACAACTAGCACTGATTGATGTAAACAGTCATAAGATTCAATTCAGGTTGTAATGAGGGAGACTAAAGACCTGCTAATCCAAATCTTACATAAGTATTGGCTTACTGGCTTATATATACAAACACACACACACACACACACACATATATATATATATATATGTGTGTATCACAGTTTAGAATGTCAGCGATGCCAGAGAGAAAGCACCAAACCAATGGAAAGCTGAGAAGGAAATGCTCAAGACGTCCTTCACCTTCAGACAACATAATTTCAATATTTTGCAGGTGCAGTTACTTTGTTATTTATTTAAGTAACAGGGAGGTGCAATACATCCTAGTACAGTCAAGTATGGGGGGAACATAATTTTTTCTACATACTGCACCATCCATTTTAATTTATAAAGTCTAATTATGAACAGAGGCATTGACAAGACAAACACATTTGAGCAGAGAGCCAGAATGATTAAGTTACGACATACAAAGTGCACTCAAAAGTACTTTCACATTATGCAGATATCAGTGGCTCTTCAACAGTAAATGAAATTGATGCAAGTGCTTTAAAACAAGTAAAAAATGATTAATTTTTTAAAGAGGGTTACTGAACTGTGCTGCCAGTTAATAAGATTATACAGTCTGTGACAGATGAATGAGTGCAGAGCACTGGCAGAATGATACTCACAGAGTACAACTGAAGTACTCAGAAATAAACTGAACCAATGTCACTCTATCCACCACAAATCCCACATGGACTGGCCTGGAATTGAACTAGGGTCTTCATGGTGAGAGGCCAATGACTAATAGCCTCACCCATGGCATGGTCCAATATAATTAATAAAACTGAGAACATTCTTCTATGTTTTGTTGATTACTGCTTAACAAAAATTCAACTCAATATTGTACCAAGACAGAATAAGGGACTGACTACAGCCAGTCTTAGAAAATATTTACTGTGGAAGTCAACCATGACAAAAGCATATTTCCTATTATATTATAAACTGTAAGTGATAACAATACTTTATCGGTTGTTTATATAGAATTTTGTAGTAAAAGTAATGTTCCTCCAAATGGCATGATATTGTATCAAAAACTGGTAAATTTTAAAGAAGGCCAAACGCATCAAGCTAGCAAAGAACAATTTATAAACCTAAAACACTGTACCTGGAAGGGGGAATTTGAAAAGATGAATGAGCCAGAACTAGTGAAATTTTGATAATCAAAAGGAAATATATTTCCTTTGCAATTGACTTTTCCTTTAACAAGACTATTACATACAGTATAATGAACAAGCCTGACAGAAATTTCATTTATCAATGTAGGTTTTTCAAAACCCGGCCTTTAAAATAATGAGCATGACTAGTCACCAAACACTGAGGCACAGGAAATCATTTTTCTCAGAAAGAAGAGAAATATCACTCTTACATGTCTGCTAAAATCTTGCATTATATTAAAACTAGTAACAAAATTCTAGTCCTTCTCCTTAGGCAGTTCATACAGTGTTAGCGAGTGGACTTTGTAGCCATGCTCTCTAGTCTACACTCAGTACATGCATATCTAACTAGCATCATAGTTTAACATTAAATATCATTAGAATATCTTCAATAACGTCGAGAGTATTTGACATTAACTAAAATCAGCACAGGTAGCAAGAACAGAGCATCCTGCACCAACCAAGCCTCCAATCCAATTATATTGCATCATCTATAATACAACAACAAGATGATCAAATAATTGTCAACAAACTTCATTGTATAGACTGCCTTCCCTTTTGTAACATTCACAGTAAAAAACATCAGACTATTAACTCTATAAGGGAAGCTATACAATTTCTTGTAGGAATTCTCTACTAAAAACTAGCCAAATATGTAGTGACACGGGTTAATAAATAGTTAATAACTTAAACAAAACTGTGATAAAGGATCATGTCAATGCTTCTAAACAAATGCATCACTGAGCTAACTTCACAAGTAGCTCAACCTCTAACCACAAGATTCTAACCTCTAATTAATCTGCAGCCTCTCTACTTGCCCACAGGAGCAGCAGAAGCTGTTGTGGTGGTAGCAGAGACAATGGTGACAGAAGTGGTAACAGCAGTAGCATTAGCAGATACAGTAGTGTTTGCTGTTGCAGATGTAGTACAGACTGTGTCTGCCTTATCACATACATCTGCAATTCCTGTCAACTTTGACTTCTGGTACTCTTCTTCTTCTTGCTTCAGCAGCGTCACAACCAGAGCACACCACATGCCCGTGCGTGCCCTTCGAGATCCTGCACTCAGTTCCTGAATACTAGCTGCGAGGGCCAATATATCTGTTTCAACAAGAGAGCCAACTGTACTAATAATATGCTGTAATACTGCACTTTTGTATATGGAAGGGTCTGTATTCAAGTCCAGAGGCCAGTTGGCCTGCAGTTACTTCAGTCCCTCCATGCAAATACTGGGATGCCTCACACTGGGCCATAATCACTTTCTTCCATACCCTTGACAGTTCAATAGGAGCTTATCATCTAATCATCTACCACTCGACATTACACAGTATGAGCCATTGACAGCATCATTAAATAAACTGTAAATAAAGAAAATGGCTTTTACTGAATGCAAGCACTCAATATGACTTTGTTTCCCACTTCAATTAACTTTCTGTATCGAAACATGCTGATAAAATGACCAGTCACATTTGGCAAAAATTATACTGGTGACTGGTGAACAGACGGCTCAACAGTGCTCCAACTTGCAATTTTCTGTGCCATATATACCACACGGACTGACCTAGCTGAACCCACCTGATGAAAGACTGTGTCACCAGCAACAGTATCCACAGTCTTCAATGGACACTATACCCTAAGTGCACAACACAGCAAGAATCTAATGATAATCACAGAGGCCAACGCTGAGTTTCATACCATTTGAGGGAATAAGAGCAGCAAAAGACAACTAAAAATTTTGACTACAGAGCTACACATTAAATGTTTTCAGGCACTAAATTCCGGATTTAACAAAGTTCAGTAATTCAACAAGCATGGAAACAAGGCTCTTTACACAACCAAGGTAGATGCAAATATACAAAACTTACAAGTAAACTACCCACCTTTATCCTCTTGGATGCGAGGTGTATGAATTCCAGCCACTACGTTATGATGACGATTGGTCGAATTGATTATTTCATCACGGCGCCGGGCCTGCACTTTTTTGATGGAATCAAGCCACGCTTCCATGGATAAATGAATCAGTGGGTTAACAGCTTCACCAAGCAGTCTCTCCATTTTGGCAATCAGTGTAATAACCTGTTTGTTGTACCAACAATACAGCAAATTGGACTACTGGTAAATTTTAATGAAATAAACATAAAATTTACGTGTAATGAAATTTGAATACTCACATATTTCATCTAGGTTATATTGACATTCAGTATGCAATGCAGTCAGAAATTAATATCTATTATTTTTTATTTCAAGCTGTTTACAAGTTGGATATGTGGAAATCTTACAGAACTTCCCTACAACATTGCTGAAGACAGTTATTTCATAGTGTAGTATCCAATCTTTGCAGATCGTCATCTTCCACCTATGACAAGAGCTAGCATTCCTGTCTGATAAAAGTTGTTCTCCCTCTCCTGCAGCCACTGGCACATGGCATCCTGCTGTACCTTGTTATCTGCACAATGTGTCCTCTAAGGCTTTGGACCAAAGAAGTAATATCATAATCTGATGGTGGAAGGTCAGGACAGGAGGGATGATGCAGCAACACTGTCCATCCAAAATTTGCTGTTCTTGTGAACTTCTTGCCTAGTGAGGCAAACAGTGAACTCTAACAGCTATATTGAACTGCTAAGAAATCTGAATGCCCGCCTTTAAGTTGGTCCCACAAGAAATAGATCTGAAGTGGTGCTCCTCCATAACAACACTAGGTTGCAAATAAGTGTGTGCACCACAGAGGCTATCACAAGTTTTGGATATATGGTGATGTTGCACTCACCCTACTGACTGCCCCTTGAATAGACTAGATGCAACCACCAAGAAAGAAAAAAAAAATGTTTCACAGCATTGCTGCATGCAAGAACTTATGGCAACTATTTTCCTCAACATGCCCTTAAGATTTACTTGCAAGAAAAAGAAATGCTATATAATTAAATGTTTCTTTTAGAAATAATATATCGTAATATGTTCAAAATAATAATACACTTAATAAAAGAAACCTCTGAACAGACAATATTATTGGTTTTTTAAAACACCTATCCAAAATCTTCAGTACCACTGAAATATTTTTGCTCTTATATCATGTCCACATTGCCCATTCTGTACCACTTTATTTCCAGGAAGCCTATAAACACAATCAAAATCCACTTTTTTAGGAAGGTACAAAAAAAGATATCCACCTATACATTCAAGTTTCATTATGTCTTTATGCATGTATATGGATGCACACTGCACATGCAGCATGCACACATATATGAATATTCTGTTCAGTAAACATAATGAGCAAATTACTGATGCTTCTTTCCCAACTGGAAGAAGGTAATGAAACTCTGACAGGTAAGTAAGTGTGTTACCTTCATTTCCTACACAATCAATACTGGTACAAACATCAATCAAAAAATAACTTTTGAACAGTTTTGCATACCTTAAAGCAGAAAACCCCCGTCATTCATTAATTTATTTGCTAATATAATGAAAGCGTCTTAATATAAACAATTTCAGACAGGTGTTCTGCACAACGTCTCATAGCCCATGGGCAGAAAAGTGCTACTCTTCACAGCCAACACAATAAATGTTCATATTCGAACAGATGGGTATAAAAGCTATTCTTCTCTTGACAGAAAATTTTTCAAATACCATTTTAAAATGTTCACTATTATTTATTACAGATTATAATGTGCGATCACCCCCCAGTCTAACAGGCAATTACAACCTGTGTGGTACGAAATAATATGATCTGATTTTACAGTTTGCATCTTCTATTGCAGTAAAATGTGTTCAAATTAAGTGCACTTTACCCCTTCAAATGTGGTAAATGGCAGTGAAATATCACCAAACACAAGAGTTTTAAATGGAACAAGCACACAGCTACATGAAAAATCCTCTAAATTTCCCATTGCATTCAGTGTTTAAATACTACTAACATAGTTACAAAATATTTACCCTTGCATGTTCACGCAATTGGTCCACAATGAGGCGATCAACACGTGATGGATTGGGTGGGAGTCTAGGTACAGGAATGTTATTAGCTGATGAAACTTTCTTCCCTGGATTTTGCCGAGCAAGTTCAGCTTCTGTTTTTTTGCGTTCTTTCTCCAGACTCTTAAATTGGTCACAGCAGTCTTCAAGGCGCAAGTGAAGTTCACTTGATGGTCCACTGCGCCTGCAACAGTTTCAATACATCCCAATCCAACAGTCCTCTCTATAAGCAACCATAAATTTGAATGTGGCCACACAGAAAGGAAGAAAATGGGAATGAAATAAAACAATTACTTCATCTACATCCATACACAGAAATAAAATGTTATTTAAATTTTCATCCAAAAGCAACCTCAATAAACTTCTCAAGAACATTTGGTTGTAGCCAGAATTTCACAACTACATTTTTCATGAAAAATATATCAAGTTTGGCAAATATTTCTTAAACTGTGACTTATGCAGTCCTTATAGTGATAGCTGTGAAGATTACTGTATCCTAGGATGTGACGCTGTAGATCTGGTAGACAGTATCAACAATTCAGAGAAAATGCTCAAGTTTCTCTGAAACATTAGTATACAGCCCATTTACCAGACTATTGGTGTCACAACCCAGAAGACAGAAATCTTTATTTTTTCAGACTGATAAATATTCAATCACACCTTACTTTTACACATATGAACTCCCACCTTTAAGAATAACTGATCACTGAACATACTTTTGAGTCACAGATTCAGCTTAATATTTGTTATACACAATTACAATTTATTAATTTGCTTATACAACTATAATACAAGTAAACATTTATTGAACTGGGTAAATGAAAAGGTTGGCCAGCATCATGCACTAACAATTAAAAGCCTTCAATCAATCAATTTTTTTTTTTTTTGGTGGTGGTGGTAGTTGTAGTAGTAGTAGTAGTAGTAGTAGTAGTGGTGTTAGTAGTAACAGTAGTGGTAGTAGTAGTTGATTAATTGATTGGGATTGGTTTTACATCTCTCTTGATATATCTCTTTATCTCAAAGGTCCTAAGAAAAGAGTGTCCCTCCAGTTTCTCCAAAAGCAGGGCCCCTACAGAAACAGATGCCCATTCCAGAGCCTCACTTAACACAACCTTCGAGGTCCCCAATAAAGGAGTCCTCCCTCCAGGTCCCCCTCATGGAGACCCTCAGAGAGAGATGACCCCTTCCTAGATCCCACCTTCATTCATCATTCAAAGTCCCTGGTACACAAGCCCCCCCCCCGATTCCAGGTTCCCCTCGGACATAAAGGGGCCCCTATGGAGAGAGAATGCCCATATCCGTAGCCTTTCTTAGCACATCTTCTAGGGTCCCCAGTAAAGCAGCCCTCCCCAGAGGCCCTCCGCACTGAGCCTCTTCAGAGAGAAACACCTCATTCTTAGAGCCCCCTTCATCCATCTCTCAAAGTACCTGGTATAGTAGTCCCATTTCAGGTTCCCCAGAGGGGTCCCTATGGAAACAATTGCCCATTTCCAGAGCCTTTTCTACCTATCCTCCACGGTCCCCATCAAGGGAGCCCTCCCTCCAGGTTCCCTTCACAGAGTTCCCATAGAGAGAGAGCGAGAGAGAAGTGCCCCACCCCCAGAGCCCCTTTCAGAGTCCCCAGTAGATGAGCCCACTACAAGTTGCCCAGCTGAGCCCCCATGAAGAGAGATACCTGTCCCCAGAGCCTTCCTTTCATAACCCAGGGTCCGTGGTAAAGGAGCCCTCCCTTGAGGCCCTCTGCAGTGTGCCTCTTCACAGACATCACATTCCTATCCCCGGTAGACAAGCCCCTTTCCAGGTTCCCCAGTGGGGTCCCTAAGAAAATAGAAGTCTGTCTCCAGAGCCATTTCTACCTACCCTTCAGGGTCCCCAGCAAGGGAGCCCTCCATCCAGGTTCCCTTCAAAGAGCCCCCACAGACAGAGAGGTGCTCCAGTTCTAGAGCCCCTTTCAACCATCTCTCAAAAGTTTGCGGTAGGTAAGCCCACTTCAGGTTGCCCAACTAAGCCCCCATGAAGAGAGATGCTCGTCTCCAGAGCCTTCCTTTCATAACTTAGAGGGTACCCAGATAAGGAGCTCCCCCTCCAGGTTCCCTTAACAGAGCTCCCATGGAGAGTGAGATGCTCCCTAGCCAGAGCTCTCCTTCAGCTAATTCTCAAAGTTCCCAGTAGATGGACCCCATCCCCAGGTTCCCCAACAGGGCCCCTATATGGAGACACCAGTCCCAGAACCTTCTTCCACACACATAAGCGCTCAGAATATGAACCCTCTCCCAGGTTTCCCAGCAAGGCCCCCATAGAAAGAGGTGCCCATCTCCAGAGCCTTCTTTACGCCTCCAGGTTCCCCTAACAGACCTCTTGTATAGAGAGATGCTTCATTTCAGGAGCCCTCCTGCCACTACCTATCAGAGTTCCCTGTAAATGGACCCCCTCCTCAGGTTCCCCAGTGGGAGCCCTACAGAAAGAGACACTCGTCTACAGAACCTTCTACATCCCATCCCCTGAAAATTTATATTTCCGTCAGAGTCCCTGGAAAGGGAGACCCTCCATGTTCCCTAACAGGGTCCCTATGGACAGAGATACTCCATCACCAATGCCACTGGTGTATTTCTTCATGTAAGTCTGCCAGAGTCACCAAAAAGGAGCCCTCCTACAAAATGGGGAAAATAATGTCACCATCCATGGAGCCCCACACAAACAGAAGGCCTACATACAATGGGGTGCCATCTGGTTCTCCAAGGGGATTGTTAACAACACTGCTATCTGTACCACAGTGTCATGCACTTCCACCTTGGCTTGGGTTGACCAGAGCCCCGTTAGCCAGCATGTCATAGCAACCCCCATCAGGGTATACCCTCCACAACTGTTACCGCCTCTCCCCCCCCCTCCAGTGTAGAGTAGAGTACAAATCTACGATACCCCGAGGTACAGATGAGGGGTTGGATTTATGGGAGGTGGTAGTAGTAGGGGTAGTGGTGGAGGTAGTGGCCATGGTGGTGGTGGTGGTGGTGGTGGTGGTGGTGGTCATAGTAGTAGTAGTAGTAGTAGTAGTAGTAGCAGCAACAGCAGCAGTAGTAGCAGTAGTAGTAGTAGCAGTAGCACTAGTAGTAGTAGTAGTAGTAGTAGAGTGATAATGAACAATTTAATGTCATGGTACTCACCGAACAGACCTGAAGCCATACATGTGTGGTGGGAAAGGAAATATTCCTGAAACATCATAGAACGGCATCATGTCGGATGATGATGTTGGTGCACATGGTGGTAGATAGCCTAAGCCTGCCCTGTTCTTCATCAACTCTGCATACAATTCTGCTGGATAGGGGGAACCATCCAAAGGTGGAGGAGGAATCAAATGGTGTAAAGGGGGAATAGAACTGGTGCCAGGAGGACCATATGGCATGTGAAGGCTTGGAAGAGGATCTACTGGCAAGAAGTTAGAGTTTGTTTCAAGTGTTGGTGGTGGAGGGGCATTTTTAGAGGTAAAGTTTGCATTGCTGAAAACTGATCCATTATTACCACAGGACACTTGATTTAGGCGAGGAACTCCAGCCAGTCCCTGTAAATTTTTTCCTCCCAAATCATTGTTATTATTATTATTATTATTATTAAGGTTGTTATTGTTGTTTTTGAAGTTGCTGCTGCTGTTGTTGTTGCTGTTATTGTTATGGTTCAGAGTGTAATTACTCCCTCCATTTCTATCCATTCCACTTGGTCTTCCAAATCTGAGTCCACTGCCATAACCACAATTTCCAGATTCTCCTTTGCTTAGACCAGTAGACAAAGACTGAAAAGAAATAGAGGTACTTTGTATCAAATACTCCATCAAATATGGGAGTTTCATTTGAAATAAAGGCACGCCACTTGGTTTCTCTACAGAAGAATGCCATTCAGACAAACATTTTGTTGGAAATGAAATATATTTATAAGCCACAACAGACATACCACAATATTCATTCTTAAAAATCACAAGACAAATTCAAACTACAGAAATCATGATCAATTATCAAATTATATAATTACATTTTCAATATTACTGATAATCATAGCTTTAAATCAATCACTTCTGAAATTCAGTTGGTATAGTTCAGCATAAGCCAAACACACGGAGATGCACTACACAATTTTTATATACATCTGCATCTGTACGAAGCACTTAATCAAATCAGTCTTCCTGTACACATGTGAACAATTTAAGAACGGCTAAACAGATTTTCATGGAATTTGATATGGGATAATATTAAAAACAAAAAAAAAGTCATGCTATTGTAATTTTCATTCAAATGCAACAATTTTTAAACCACTTCATGTGAAAACCTGTTATGTGTTTCTTCATGGATCTTGAAAGTGACTAGCTAGTTGTTATAATAATAATAATAATAATAATAATAAACAAAAAAGAACAAAGCTCAAAATTTACCATGCACTACATTTATATTTAAATTCTATATTACCACACTTAACAATGCTGTTCTGAGCACAATTCTGTACCTGAGACTATTAATTTACTTTCAGGAGTTTTTCATGCTGAAATAAAACAGCAAGTAAATGCATTCCCTGAGGAGGTTACTTACATGTTTTAGTAATCACTAAGCTGGGGCACTATGCCACATGAGCTCTAGTCTAATAGAGGAAACAGGTCTAAGCAGTTTGATTAAACCCCCGTAAATTAGGGGTTTTTGAGTTTCAATTTACTGAGTTCCAATCTATAGCATGTCCATTTGAAAGTGGAACCTGCGGTGCTGGCAAGTTTATTAGGCACTAGGAGTCATCTCTGATAGTTTTACCAGCTTGTCAAGAAGAGTACTTCCATGCAGCCTTATCAGAATAAAATGCAAACCAGCCTCCTTATCTATCAAAGCTTGCCAATTTGCCCCTTCTGTGCTTCTTCTCTTGGCAACAGACAAATTTTGGGTGGATACCTTCTAACAGTGACTCTTGATACACATATAAGAAAGTAATATAGGTTTAATCTAAATTATTTTGGTGATTCTAAAATGCCCTTAAAAATTATACACATTATTTATGTGTTTTACGTGTTTCATTTAAGCATTTGAAAGAAAAATTGCCTCCAGCTTTGGATACAAGTTCCAAAAAAATTGAAATGTAACTGATTTTAAAATTTGTGTAAGAAATAATTTAGTTCTGTATCAAAAAGCACAATGACTGTCACGAGAGACCAACAAAAGAAATAACACTTTAACAGTACTCTATCTCCAAAGCTACCAATCAAATTTCATAATGTTTTCCTTCTATGTAAATAGTTTATCCAAAAGAAATCCAATAATAAATTAGTGCTGTATAATGTATATGAGTAACCTTCAGTAAAGCAATCAGAGTTATTATACAAAATTAATATATTTATACTTCTCCACATGAAGTATTTCCACAGATAGAACATACAGCTTATAGATTCTTTAAAATAATGCTGAAATAAAAAAATTATCATTACCTGTTGACTGTGGTTTGAAGATCGGTTGCTGAGGTTACGAGGAAAGCCAATTGGAGAGTAGACTGGAGGTGACTGGTGGGAACTCAAACATGAAACAGGGCCAGAACAGGAGGCTGGCACTATATTTGAACATGATTCTGTGCTGCTTGATACACAAGGCAAATTATTCTTTTGTGCAAGAGCATTTAACTTCATGAGGCTAATATTGAGCTGCTGGTCAAGGCTATTCAGACTTCCATCACAGACACTGCTGCTACTAGTTTGAGGTACTTCATGCTTTGTCATTCCACCATAACCACTGGAAAATTGCACGATATTTGCAGGGAACTGGCAACCCTAAAAATAAATATTTACTACAAAACATTTTCTTTCCAGGTAAACCATGTGGATTTCAAAGGCATTAGGTACTAAAAATGAAATTTACTCTCGCATATTTCCGTAAGTACCATCACTCTAGGACAACTGTCATACACTGCTATATCTCAAACAAGACCGAAAATTTGTTTATAACATAGTGTTGAGGCATTTTCTGATCTTTCTATTCTGAATCCTTCTCAGATGGTCTTACTCACTGTGGTCACAATTTTGTTTCTGTTCCCAACTGTGCACAAATTTCAGAATGTTATTACTACCATTAGGGTCTGCAACTAAACTTCTTGCAAAACTTATTACTTAAACTCAACACTATAGGGCTTTAACAATGGTGTATGACTCACTAACACCACCTCTTTATTTTGGGGTTTTGTCCACCATCTAAAGTGGTTTTAAAAAAACATGATGTTTCAGAAGATGGCTCTGCTTCTGTCTTCAGGTAAAGAAGCACCTAACCTGGGGGACCAGTTAGGTCGAGCTATTCTCTATCACTGGGTAGAATAGAAACTCTTAACTTGTTAATATGCACCTGCAAACAGATCATGTCCTTGAGCAGTAAAAAGAAAAGGGGTCCAGGTATTATTTTTTTGAGTCCTGTGATTGTTTTTAATTTTTCAATAGCTCATGTCCTGCTACTACCTGTGGACTTGATATATTCTCAGGTGTATATCTTAACAAGCCGAGTGTTTCTACGGTACCCAGTAACTGAGAATAGCTCGATTTAAGGGATCCACTAGGTTAGGCGCTTCTTTACCTGAAGATGGAAGTACAGCCAGCTTTTGAAACTTTTTTTTTTTAATATTTCGAAAATGGACAAGATCCAAAAAAGAGGTGTGTGTCAGAGAGTTGTTACTTATATGTCTATGTCAATGTTGTTGAATTTATTGGTCATACATAACCTCAAACCTTCTCCCCACCAAAACATTTTGCTTAATTAAAAACAACACTTCATACACAATTTGCATGTATCTATCTACATTACAAATTTCATATTCCCAGACATAATAAAAAATTTTAAATATTACACATCATATAAACTGCACTAAGAAGTACGGCAGATTAATACTGACTGCTGTCAATCAATACCAATTACTATTAATTACTACCAAATGCAGACATGGCAACAGCTGTAATGACAAAAGTCATAGAGGTAAACAGGTCTTCAGGTAAACTATGCATTATTTTTGCTCAATTTCAATTCAACCTGAATTTTCCTGACAGATTTTGGTAAAACCTCCCACATCAAATTTCAAGAAAATCCTTCCAGAGGGAGCCAAACTGTTCCATGGGGGCAGACAGATGGACAGATATGACAAAGTTAATCAAAACTTTTCACAACATTGCAAAATGTGCCTAAAAAAGAACATGCCCCACCTTCTGCTAAACATTTATGACAGGTATTCACTAAGACATAGTATCCCATGTCAGGAAAGTTACAGGTTGCCCAAATCACAAATTTATTTCTTGAAATAGTCTCCTCAGTCCCAGCTTTCTAGTACACAACTAAACCTTCCATACTGTCAGAAGAGTAAATTGATTTCACACATTTTCACATACTGCAACTGAACGTGGGATGACCATATGGCAAAATCATGTACCACAACTTGCATTCTGGACACAGCCTTTCAGCTTACATTTTTCCATGTATAATAAAAATTTTACACCATTCTTTGGTGGTCCCCACAAAAACATAAAATCTGGGTTTTAATATATTTTGAAAACTGGACAGTTCTGTAAAAGAAGGTGAAGGAGGGAAGAGGTCATTCTACTGGGACTATTAGAGGAGCTAGTTGCATTCTGTTACAGAGATTGCACACAGGTAATAACATTTGGTATATTCAGCTGAAAGATGTCTGTAAAACACACCTTTTCATGTAAGAAGAGGCTTCCACTGTGGGGTAGATGGGGTCTACATTCTTCCGAATTGTTATATAGTGTATGCTGGTAGTTGTTGACTGACGTTTTGGTAAACAACTACTGGCATATGTTGCGTAATAACCCAGAAGGCCAAAGAATTCATCTACACCACATCTTTTCATTTTTATACAGACCACTTTGCTTCAATGAGAGATGTGTAATTTCTCCCAAATCATTAACTGTCAATGAATCCGATGTTTTAGAAAGAATCTACTAGCTTGTTACCACACTTCACCCACACTAATTTTTACAATGCCTTCGTAGAATTAAAATTCACTGACTGTCAAAAATGGTACTGTTCCTGGAATAAATTATGTAAAACTGTCTGCAAGAATTTGTGCTCAAACTCAAATCACTTAAGAAACATATATATAAAATAAATGCTCCGACAAATGCACACAGGTGTACTAAAACTGATTTACACATACAATGAACTCTTACATGTTTCAGCCAACCATGTGGCCCTCACAAAAGTCAGACACATTAAAAGTAGAACATACAATAATAAAAAATATGGAAATATTTCACAACCAATACAAAGGAGTAATCAATTTCATGAAGTCAATAGTTTAAAAAGTATATAAATATGAGTTATGGTGATAATAATATGCTGATACAGGTTGAATAGTGTACATAAACCCTTCTATGTACACCACCTAACCAATATCAACACATTCTTCTTGCAATAACTCATAATTATATACAGTAGAACCTCGATCTATCGTTCCCGTATCGATCGTTTTCCCGCATCTACCATTCGCCATTTTTGGTCCCGAATAAAGTTCCATATAAATAACGTTATTTATTCCCGCATCCATC
>Ga0123357_10000935_pt1 | contig 29731 bp, 26 predicted proteins | sample TergutEmb28metaG_FD_89873 | JGI IMG/M metagenome (GOLD analysis project Ga0123357, IMG submission 89873) | Embiratermes neotenicus P4 segment gut microbial communities from Petit-Saut dam, French Guiana - Emb289 P4 | ecosystem: Host-associated > Arthropoda: Insects > Digestive system > Gut ...
AAATTTTTGAAATAGCATTCCGTACAGGAATGCATCGCTCGGTAGAAAAAGAATGTCTCATCGCTCTTGCATCCTGTCAAGGATGCATCCCTACACGGGATGCAGTTTGCCGGTTTGTTATTCTATTCTACCGAGAGAGACATCACCTAACGGGATGTCGGCTTTGTGAATTTTATCATCCTACCATAAATTATTATCTGTTCCTCCTATTTACATAACCACACAAAAAAGGCGTAAACTGTTCGTTAAATGCTTATATACATCGTCAGGCTCTACCAAAACCTTTTGCACTATAAGCACGAACAGTTCACGCCTTCTGAGCGTGAACCTTCGCGAACTTATTCCCGTGCTGAAATTAGGTAGATTTCGACGATGTGAGAATAAGAGCAAAAATCCCAATTATGTTTTAATTGCTGTTTCTGTTTTTTACATAAATCTGTTTTTGTTTAATGAATACTGTTGTTTCACCTGTTTTGTGTAATCCGCGGCAAAATTACACCTAATTTTTTAATTTGGAAAGGAATTTTACGAAAATTTGACAAAAGAGGTGAAGAAGTTTATGGTTCAATTTCAGAGCTCCTGACATGACGCAATATTACACGTATTTAACCACCATATAAAACGCCATCGTCACTAAAAAGAACGCATAGATTCTTTTAAAAAGAGACGACGGCAAATGGATGGCAATCTTTGTCCCCAGAAAAGCTCCCGCTACAAGTCCCGCTGCAATAAAGGCGGCATAAACCGTATGCAAATGTCCGTTTTCGGCATACACCACAATTCCCGGAAGTCCTACCGGCAACTGAAGCGCTGCTAATGAAGTCGCTACGGCTTTCTTGGGTTCATATCCGAATAGCTTGATTAGTGCAGGTACAATAACGATGCCGCCTCCTTTTCCGAACATTCCGGCAATAATGCCTGTAAAAATGCCTAACATAATGAAATGCCAGATAGGGTGGATTTTTCCCGAAGATGATACTTGCTCTGTGTTGTCTTTCTTGCGCAACAGCGCTGGAATATTCAAATAATCAATAGCAATGTATATCAAAAAACAAGCATACAGTTTCGCCAGCAAGGCTCCGTCCATACTCACTGCCAGCTCGGAACCCAAATAGGAACCCAATAGAAGCCCCAACGATATCCACAATGCATCTTTGAGATGGATATATCCGGCTTTATAATAGGAAACCACCCCTAAAATTCCGACAGGTAGCAGCATAGCTGTCAGGGAGGTTGCATTGGCGTCTAAAATAGACATACTAAAAATAGCAATCAATGCCGGCACCATGACAATACCCCCTCCAATGCCGAATAAGCCCGATAAAATACCGGCAACAACGCCCAAAATTAATAAGCCGGCTATCAAGATTCCGCTTTGCTAATCGATTCGTGCGCTCGCAAGGCTAACCGGAAATTATAATTGTTCAAAACTTCGCTTGATAAATTTGCTTAGCGCTTCGCCTTTTAATAATCCATTGGATAATAAAGCCAAATCGACCATCCTGGAAACGGTGTCTTTTGAATTTTCTTTGTCGGCGATTACTTTTACAACCAACGGCGAATCCAGATTCACCGTCAAATTGTAGGAGATAGGCCAATCGCCGTAAAAGTTCATACCGCCCTGCATTTCGGACATTTCTTTCATCCGCCGCATAAATTCGTTTTGCGTAATGGTCACCGGATTGCCTTTTTCATTCAAGTGTTCAAAGCCAACCACAAAATCGGTCTTTTCAATGGCCGGAAGCGCCGATTTGAAAAGTTCGACCAAGGCATTGCGTTCGTCATCGGACAGGCTGACCGCTTTGTTGTCGCTTTTCTTAATCAGGTTATCAATCACATCGCTATCGACCCGGACAAAACGGGATTTCTTGAATTCCTGCTCCATTTTATTGACGAAATGCACATCCAACTGGCCATCCATTAACAATACATCATACCCATTTTCTCTGGCTTGATCGATATAGGCATATTGTTCGTCTTTATTGGTAGCGTACAGATAGATGCAATTTCCGTCCTTATCGGTTTGATTGGCTTCAATCAGCGTTTTGTATTCATCTAATGTGAAAAAGGTATTCTCCGTATTCTTCACTAAAACAAATTTGGCAGCCCGGTCGTAAAATTTTTCTTCCGAGATGATTCCGTATTCAATAAACAGCTTCAGACTGTCCCATTTGCTTTCGAATTGCTGACGGTCGTTCTTGAAAATATCTTCCAAGCGGTCGGCCACTTTTTTGGTAATATACGTGGATATCTTCTTTACATTGCTGTCGCTCTGCAAGTAAGATCGGGAAACATTCAGCGGAATATCCGGCGAATCGATGACGCCATGCAGTAAAGTCAGGAATTCGGGAACGATTCCTTCAACCGAATCCGTGACATAGACCTGGTTGCAATACAGCTGGATTTTATTTTTTTGCAGGTCGATACCGTTTTTTACTTTGGGGAAATACAGGATGCCTGTCAGGTTAAACGGATAATCCACATTGAGATGTATCCAGAATAAAGGGTCTTCGCCGAAAGGATAAAGGTCTTTATAGAAATGAATATAATCGTCGTCGGTCAGCTCCGAAGGCTTGCGCGTCCATAAAGGATTTGTTTCGTTCAGGATATTGTCTTCTTCGGTTTCGACGGATTTGCCGTCTTTCCAATCGGTCTTTTTACCAAACACAACCGGTACAGGAAGGAAACGGCAATACTTTTTCAGAAGCGATTCGATTTTCGATTTTTCAAGAAACTCTTTGCTTTCGTCGTCAATATGCAGAATAACATCGGTTCCCCGGTCGTCCTTTTTTGTTTCGCTGAGCGAATATTCAGGCGACCCGTCGCATTCCCATTTCACAGCCTGAGCGCCTTCCCGACACGATTGTGTAATGATTTCCACGCGTTGGGATACCATAAAAGCCGAATAAAAACCCAAGCCGAAATGACCTATCATTGCATTCGCATCGTTTTTATACTTATCTAAGAAATCGTTTGCACTTGAAAAAGCGATTTGATTGATGTATTTCTCTATTTCTTCGGCGGTCATCCCGATCCCCCGGTCGGAGATCGTCAATGTTTTTTTCTTTTCATCGAGGCTTATCCGGATGCTTATATCGCCTAATTCGTCTTTAAATTCACCTACCGACGCCAGGGTTTTTAATTTCTGAGTAGCATCGACAGCGTTTGAAACCAACTCACGAAGAAAGATTTCGTGGTCGCTATACAAAAATTTTTTAATAATCGGGAAAATGTTTTCGGTCGTTACTCCAATTTGACCTGTTTGCTTTTCTTTACTCATATATTTTTTACTGATTATACTGACATTTTGTCGTAAACAAGTTCTGTTTTTATTTTTTTATTTTCTTCATCATAGTCGATGAGTATCTTGTCGCCTTCTTTAGCAGACGACTGTATGATAATTTCCGCCAATTCGTCTTCGAGGTATTTTTGAATAGCCCGTTTCAACGGACGTGCGCCAAATTGTACGTCATACCCTTGGGATGCGATAAACATTTTGGTTTTTTCCGTGATATCAAGGAAATACCCGGAGGCTTCCACCCGTTTATAAAATTCGGCTAATTCAAGTTCTACTATTTTATAGATGGACTCTTTGTCTAACTGATCGAAATGGATCACATCGTCCACCCGGTTCAGAAACTCGGGAGCAAACGTTTTATTGAGCGCTTTGAGAATGACGCCGCGTGAAAATTCTTTATCATTGACATCCGAACTGTTGGTTGTGAAACCGATTCCTCTGCCGAAATCCTTCAATTGACGGGTGCCGATATTGGAAGTCATGATGACAATGGTATTTTTGAAATCAATCCGGCGACCGAAACTATCGGTCAGGCGGCCTTCGTCCATCACCTGCAACAAGAGGTTGAAAACGTCGGGATGCGCTTTTTCTATTTCATCCAAAAGAACCACCGAGTAGGGTTTGCGGCGTACTTTTTCGGTCAGCTGTCCACCTTCTTCATAACCTACATACCCCGGAGGAGCTCCAATCAGACGCGAAACGGTAAACTTTTCCATGAATTCGCTCATGTCGATACGGATCAACGCATCGGCAGAATCAAACAGGTATTCGGCTAACAATTTGGCTAAATAGGTTTTTCCAACGCCGGTCGGGCCTAAAAACATAAAGGTTCCGATAGGTTTTTTCGGATCTTTCAGTCCGATGCGATTGCGTTGGATGGCTTTGACAATCTTATCAACCGCTTCGTCCTGTCCGATGATTTTGGATTTGAGTACTTTGCTCATATCCTTCAGTTTCTGATTTTCTGCTTGAGCCACTCGTTGCACGGGAACGCCCGACATCATGGCAACCACTTCCGCTATTTTTTCTTCGTTCACAATCTGGCGATTGTCCTGTAACTCTTCTTCCCACTTTGCTTTGGACGATTCCAGGCGTTGCAGCAATTGCCGTTCTTGATCGCGATAGCTGGCCGCCAATTCAAAATTTTGAGATTTGACTGCCTGTAATTTATTCTGTTTGATTGCTTCGATCTGTAATTCCAGTTCTTCAATCGTCTTTGGAACAACAATATTGGAAATATGCATGCGTGAGCCCGATTCATCCAAAGCATCAATGGCTTTATCCGGAAAATTCCGGTCGCTGATGTACCTGTCCGTCAAGTAAACGCAAGCGCGAATAGCATCCGGAGTGTACATTACGTTGTGATGTTCTTCGTATCGATCCTTAATATTTTCAAGAATTAGCAGCGTTTCTTCTGCGGTAGTCGGATCGACGACTATTTTTTGAAAACGGCGTTCCAAAGCCCCGTCTTTTTCGATACTTTTTCGATATTCATCGAGCGTAGTAGCTCCGATGCATTGAATTTCTCCCCGGGCAAGCGCCGGCTTCAGCATATTGGCCGCATCCATCGCCCCCGATGCACCTCCGGCGCCGATAATCGTGTGAATTTCATCAATAAAAAGAATGACATTCGGATTCTTTGATAATTCATTCAAAATGGATTTGATACGTTCTTCGAACTGACCCCTGTATTTGGTACCGGCAACGATTGCTGCCATGTCTAAGTTGACTACCCGTTTGTCAAACAAAATACGCGATACTTTCCGCTGGGTGATGCGAAGCGCTAAGCCTTCGACAATGGCCGACTTTCCTACTCCAGGTTCACCAATCAGCACCGGATTGTTTTTCTTTCTGCGACTCAGGATTTGCGCTAAGCGTTCGATTTCCTTTTCCCGCCCTACGATCGGATCTAAGCGATTTTCTTCCGCGGCTTTCGTCAAATCCGTACTGAAACTGTCAATAATGGGCGTATCGCTCGTTTTATTCCCTTGCGAGTTAGGAGCTCGCGTTGTTTCTTTTTTCTGAGAAAACGCGTCATCCAGGTCGTCATCATCTTCGTTGCCGGTAAAACCGGAACCCATTCTCGGTTGCTTCATTGTATTTTGTTTATCGTTTACTATATTCTCTGTAAGCAAATCATATACTTTTTTATAATCGACCGAATAATACGTAAATATTCGGAACGCAATCGAATGGGTATACTTCAACATGGCAAGGAGTAAATGCTCGGTATCGGTTTCGGCGCTGTTCAGATTTATAGCTTCCAGTACACTGATGCGAAGTAAATTTTCAACATTCTTATCAATAGCCGGCCGGCTTTCCAAAACCGGTTCTCCTTCTTCATACAGTTCTTTATCAAGGAGCGATTTCAATACTCCGATATCTATGCCTAACGAATGAATAATGCGGGACGCTTTGTTTTTTTTGTCGCGCAGCATACCCAGCAAAATATGTTCTATGCATATATGTGCATTATTCAGACGGCCGGCTTCTTCCCTGCTGAATGAGAGAATATCTTTTACACTGTTGGAAAAATTCTTGTTAATCATTTTTTGTCCTTCTTCTATTTTGTTACAAAGATATAAATCTTTTATCAAACCGCATTCAAAATATATGCCAATAATAAATAAATGCCTAAATGGCATATAAAAAATGAATAAAAAAATCGGCAGGATTAAATAGGGTTAATATGGGGATATTCGATATTGATTTTGATAATCAGAAAAAAAATCATTTAAAAAGTTTTTTTTCAAAAATCTTTAATAACTTTGTGACCTGAAATGCTCAACATCCTTAACTTAGTATGTTCAATGTATTTGAAAAGCAGAGGAAACAGTAAAGGATAATAATTGAGGTTTTTAGTTAGTTATAAAGTGAATTTTTAATATTTTTAAAAATGTTTAAAAATAGGTTTATCTTTTTGTTTATATTATCATTTATATGGCTTTTTTTTATTGTGATATTTTCCTATCCATGGCTTATAGGCTTTGCTCTTTTTGATAATCATAATATTTTGAAGTCATTGCTTGATTCTGCTCGACAGGAAAATATTTGGATTGTGAATATGTCTCTTTCTATTTTCTTTTGTTATGATATGATTAGTCATAAGTATAGTAATCAGAAACTAAATAATAGAAATTACAATATGCAAATATATAAACCTTTATTTTTGGGAGTTTTAGCAATGGTTGTATCTTGCTTCTTATTCTTTGCCACTTTAAAAGAAGTGACAATAAATCCCATTTTTAAAAGCAATGATGCATTGTATTTTCTATGGATAACACTACTTGCTTTATTTCTAATAATGAAATACTCTGGTTTTAAGTATTTGTATTTAGAAACAAATGAAAATATAGAAAAAATAATGTTTAATGCAGATATAGAAGAAAATATTAATAATTTACCAACAATAAATTGATTAAAAGATTATGATAACACTGATAATAATTGAAGTATTACTGGCGGCAATTGCTTTCATAATACTTCGTAATATCATTAAAAAAAGAATAATAAGAGCAGAAGCTGGCCCTTCGGCAAATGCACCTACATCAAAATCTGATAAAACTTTTTCTGTCTGGAATAAGATCTATGATGGGGACAAGATCATTGGAAATGTCATTCGATTTGAAGTTGTTGGACCTTGTATGGGATATATTGGAATAAAGGATGGCGATGTTATGTATGCAAATAAAATAAAGTCTCCTTCTGCACACAACATAAAAAAATTTGATATCCTCCTTCTTAAGATTAAAAGAAATAGAGATAACAAAACCATTTATAAAATAAGAATGGTTGAGAAAATAAATAATGACAATACAATTGATACTTTTTATTTCAAAGAAAAAAATGGTGTATGGTTCAAAAAATATTCAACTATTCCACACAAATTTAGTCAAGTTCAAGGTATTGTCCCAAAAAATAAGATTGTGAATACACTAGCGCAAGAATTAAATAACTTAAATCTTGTAGATGGTAATTAGAAAAAAAAGAAATCTCATATAAGTGCAACGATCTTTTCAAAAGAACGCAGATAACGCAGATTTTTACAGATAATACATTAATAAAAATTACATATATTAGATCATTTACAATATAAAATCCGTGCAAATCTGCGTCATCCGTGTTATCTGCGTTCAAAATCACACCCCCTTTATCGTCCCGCTCACGCTTCCTTTGATAATATAGACCGACCCGGGTGTCGTAGTAAACGGCACCTCAATCGTACCGGCATCTTTCATTGCAGCATACAGCCGTGTGCCCGTAACCGAATAGACGGCGATCATTTCCCGGTAGGGGCTTTCTATTCTAAGCGTATTCTGAATAATATAGGCATAAAATGACGGATTGCGAAGCGATTGGATGCCGGTTGCATCCCGCTCTACGTTGACCGGTATCGACAGGGAATCTTCCGTAATTGATGTATCATCGTCCAACAGAAAATTAAGATGGGTGATGGTTGCTTCGTAGGTTCCTTTGGGAACATTGTCGCTCACGGTATAGGCGATATCCATGATTTTCCGGTATTCCGTCGCAGTAGAACTCTTCAAGTCGTTGGATTTGATTTCAATCAGCCAGGTATTATTTCCTTCGTCGGTAAATGACAGGGTGAAATTATCGGAAAGCTCAAGCGCCAAAGCGGTCGATGCTTCATCGAGCGTCATGCCTTCGGGAAATTGGATTTCAAACGATCCGGTCAAAGTGATATCGCTTGGAATGGCGAGGTTCAGTGCGATCGTGCCTTTGCCGTCGGCGCCTACCGGTTGGGTTGCATCGGGAACTACTGCCGGCGCTTCTGAGGAATTTACATTTACCGCCAGCGGGATAAAGCCCGTATTCGTGCCATTAGCATAGGAAATGCCACCGCTTTCACCATTCTTATCCCACTGTACTTTGGCAGCTGCCGGCGACTGTAAAATATCGGTAGAACTGCCTTGTGTGTAAGTAGTATGGCCTGCTGCCTGATTCCATGCAATGACAACACCGGTGCCGGTTACTCCTGAAAAATTGTCTGAACCAATTACAGCGTCTTCCTTTTCAAAACCGCCAATAATAGCATTACCGTAGGCAAACACTAATCCGCCGTTAACGTTTACAAAGGGTGCAGAAATTGCACAGTTAGTCGTGGATAAAACCTGGGCGTTGTCTTTCACTACCACTTTGGTATTCAGTTGTACAACAACACCATTGACATCCATACCACCATATTTGGAGATCGCCTCACATTCAAAACTCTGCACTTTGCTTGTTCCGCTGATCGTAACTGTGGAATTGCTACCACCAGGGTCAATAATTCCAGATAGATCAGTACCAGAAACCCAAGAATAAGATTCAATAGCTGGATAATTAATGCCGTTGACTTGAGCGTTATCTTTTATATCCACATTTCTGATTGTTAATATAGCGCCTTGCACACTGCCAGAACCGCTTACCGTTACGGTTCCTTTATCGCCAAAGGCCCAAATAGCAATTTTACCAATTAAAGATATAACTTGAGCATTGTCTTTTACTTCTACGCTTCCTGATATATCAATGGTTTGACTATCTTTGGATTGTACTTTAGCTGTTCCGCTAATTGTAACGGTACTATTGTCATAGAAATTGTCCATACTGTAACCTGAATAGATTGCAGAAGTTCCACCACTTACCGTACCTCCGCTAACTGTTACTGTGGATGCATTATCATAAGCATAAATATAAATAGCCCCACCGGATGAGGCACTAACTTCACCTCCGCTTATTATCAAATTAAAGTTGTAGAGAAAGATTGCTGCATTTACTGCTGTCGATGCTGAAGATATAGAACCACCAGCGACATTAAATGTACCAGCTCCTTCTAATGTGATAAGCCAATAATGCGTATAACTACTGTTTGTAGATATCACAGCTTGCCATAATACAGTTACACCCGCGTCGATGTTTAAATCGAGCTCTGCAGTTATGCCTGTGAGCGTACCGGTTACAGTTACGGTATTTCCGGTAGCAGTTGCTTTTAGCGAACCGGAGCCACCGCCTTTAAAGCTGCTGATGGTTGCAGCAAGTTCAGTTGCCGTTGATGCCCGCATCGTTAACGGGGCGAGAAAAGCGGCCAAAATCAGAATGACTGTTAGTAAATTTTTGTTCATGATAAATAAATTATTTGTTCCGCCGCAGCCCCCAAAGCAGAGGTCATTTAAAATAATAAAGCGTGGGACTGTAACCATATTTGTTTTCAGAGGTCTTCGACTACCTTTTACGCTAAATAGAGTATGCCCACGCCGATAAACGACGTGAGCGCCGGCCACGTACTCTTAGCGTAATCTGAAATTGTCGAAGTTTCTGAAAACTAGAATATAAGCTAACGCTTTTTCAATATGTCATTACTATTGAGAGTTTCCTCTCTGTTTTTATCTCATAAGCGAATCTGTTAAAATGAAGCAACAAAAATAGGAAATATTTGTGGATTGGCAAACAAAAATTAAAAGAATTAAAAATTAAAAATTATGCAACTACTCACCTCCCTCCCAATCAATAGCTGGTATAAACTAAAGCATACAGCAAGGCTCAACGTGAAAACAGGAGGAATCAATCAAAAAGAAATACAATCGGCAAAAATACTTTCTTTTTGAAATACAATAAAGCAATTTCCCCTTCTTGTTGTCTTTTGCTCTTCCTCTACTCCTCCTCTACTCCTCCTCTACTCTTCCTCTACTCTTCCTATATCTGACAGTATGATATTTTCCATTGTTTGTAATACAGTACAAATTTTTCATCAACCGGATTAAATCAAAAAAGAATAAAAAAACTTCAAAAATATTTTGACATTGAAAAACTTTACACTAACTTTGCAGCCCGAAATAAACAAAAATAAGAACTTAAAAAATTAATTATCAAAAAAACGTATGATTATTGTCCCATTAAAGGAAGGCGAAAACATTGAAAGAGCCTTGAAAAAATTCAAAAGAAAATTTGAAAAAACAGGTGTGACTAAAGAACTTCGGAAAAGACAGGCTTTCTCTAAGCCTTCCGTAGAAAAAAGAAAGCAAAAGATTCACGCCGTCTACGTACAAAAACTACATCAAGCAGAAGAATAACTTCAGGGAATAATACAAAATTATTAACCGCAGAATAAAAGAAATGAATCCATATCCATTCATTTCCCTTATTTTTTTCTTTATTTCCATTTTTTTTATTATCTTCGTTGCGTAAATACATAAGCTATGTTTATCGAATCATTTCTACGATACCTTCAATACGAGAAAAATTATTCGTCTCACACGGTAGAATCGTATTCAAATGATATAACCCAATTCAAAGACTTTGTTTTTGGCGATGAAGCGTTCGACCCTCAAGCGATCGATTCGGTATGGGTTCGCCGTTGGATGGTTTCGCTGATGAACGAAGGTTATTCTTCGTTGTCGGTCAATCGAAAACTAAGTTCCCTGAAATCATTTTTCAAATACTTATGTAAATACAACCATATTGAAACAAGTCCGGTAAAAAATCTGCACGGCCCCAAAGCAAACAAACCGCTTCCCCACTTCATCAAAGATTTGGATATGAGCAAACTTTTATCCGAATGGGAAGAAGACGACGCTTTTGAAGGCGAACGCGACAAAGCAATTTTAGACGTTTTTTATACGACCGGTATCCGGTGCGCCGAATTGGTCGGATTAAAAAACGGGGATGTGGATTTCCACACCCAATTAATCAAAGTAAACGGAAAAAGAAACAAACAACGGCTCATCCCTTTTTCCAATAATCTAAAAGAAGTCATGCAATCCTATATCGACAAGAGGGATGAAACGATCGATTCGCTTCAGGACAATGCTTTTTTTGTCCGAAAGAACGGGAAAAAACTGTCCAACTCCATCGTGTACGGTATTGTAACCAAACGATTGTCGGACATCCCGTATTTATCGAAAAAAAGCCCTCATGTACTGAGGCATACCTTTGCTACCAGTATGCTGAACAACGGTGCGGATTTGAATGCTGTCAAAGAATTATTAGGACATGCCAGCCTCTCCTCTACCGAAGTTTACACGCATACCACGTTTGAAGAACTAAAGAAAGTATATCACCAAGCTCATCCGAGAGCGTAAAAAAAGGAGGTTTTTATGGAAATTACTATTCAATCCATTCGTTTCGAAGTCAGTAAAAAATTAAGCGATTTTATCGAAAAAAAAGTAAGCCGCTTGTCCAAATTCAACGACGATGTATTATTAGCCGATGTTACATTGAAAGTAGTAAAACCGGAAGCAAGTGAAAACAAAGATGCTTCCATCCGGTTACACCTGTCCGGCACCGAAATGTTCGTACAGGAGGTAGCCGACACCTTCGAAGAAGCCATTGATGAATGCGTAAACAAATTAGAACGCCAGGTAGTAAAGCATAAAGAAAAACAACGGTCGAAAAAATAGGAACCTAATTTTATAGAAATAAATAAAAAAATATTTGGTCATATAAAAAATAATATCTATCTTTGCACCCGCTTCAAAATTTTGGATGCTAACACAAACGATTTTTGAAGCAAAAAAGGGGCAGATACCAGAGTGGCCAAATGGGGCTGACTGTAACTCAGCTGGCGTACGCCTTCGGTGGTTCGAATCCATCTCTGCCCACAGTTCAATTAAGAATTAAAAATTGAGAATTGAGAATTATAATTCTGCATTCTCAATTCTCAATTCTCAATTAAATTGCGGAAGTAGCTCAGTCGATAGAGCATTAGCCTTCCAAGCTGAGGGTCGCGGGTTTGAGTCCCGTCTTCCGCTCTTTTTTTGCCTGTGTAGCTCAGTGGTAGAGCACTTCCTTGGTAAGGAAGAGGTCCTGAGTTCAAATCTCAGCACCGGCTCAAAAACAGAAAGAGAATACAATATTCATTCAAATAAAGATCTATTTAATATGGCAAAAGAACATTTCAACCGATCGAAACCTCATGTTAACATCGGTACAATCGGTCACGTCGACCACGGTAAAACTACATTAACTGCTGCTATTACTATGGTATTAGCAAAGAAAGGCCTTTCCGAAATTAAGACTTTCGATCAAATTGACAACGCTCCGGAAGAAAAAGAAAGAGGTATTACCATTAATACCGCTCACGTTGAATACGAAACTGAACATCGTCACTATGCTCACGTCGACTGTCCGGGTCACGCCGACTACGTGAAGAACATGGTTACCGGTGCTGCTCAAATGGACGGCGCTATTATCGTAGTAGCCGCTACCGATGGACCAATGCCTCAAACACGCGAACACATCCTTTTGGCTCGTCAGGTAAACGTTCCCAAATTGGTTGTTTTTATGAACAAAGTAGATATCGTCGACGATCCCGAAATGTTGGAATTAGTTGAAATGGAAATGCGTGAATTGCTCGATTTTTATGAATTCGATGGCGTGAATACTCCGATTATCCAAGGTTCCGCTTTGGGTGCATTAAACGGCATACCCGAATGGGAAGAAAAAGTCATGGAATTAATGGATGCTGTTGACACTTGGATTCCGATTCCTCAGCGCGACGTAGATAAACCGTTCTTGATGCCCGTCGAAGACGTATTTTCTATTACCGGTCGCGGTACGGTTGCCACCGGTCGTATTGAAACCGGTAAAATCAAAACCGGTGAAGAAGTACAGATCATCGGCTTAGGCGCAGAAGGCAAAAAATCGGTGGTCACCGGAGTGGAAATGTTCCGTAAAATCCTCGACGATGGCCAAGCCGGCGATAACGTAGGTTTATTGCTTCGCGGTATCGACAAAGACGAAGTCAAACGCGGAATGGTAATCACCCACCCCAACAAGGTGAAACCCCATACCAAATTCAAAGCTTCGGTGTATATATTGAAGAAAGAAGAAGGCGGCCGTCACACGCCGTTCCACAACAAATACCGCCCGCAATTCTATATCCGTACATTGGACGTTACCGGCGAAATCACGCTGCCCGAAGGAACCGAAATGGTAATGCCGGGCGACAACTTGGAAATCATGGTTGAATTGATCTATCCGGTAGCTTGCAGCGAAGGTTTGCGTTTCGCTATCCGTGAAGGTGGCCGCACCGTTGGATCAGGGCAGATTACGGAAATTGTTGAATAAATTGAATAACTGAATAACTGAATAATTGAATGACTGAATAATAATTAGAAATTTACCATTTTAATCCATACCTTTCAGTTATTCAGTTATTCAATCATTCAATTACTCAATTAAATACACGGGTTTAGCTCAGTTGGTAGAGCGATGGTCTCCAAAACCATAGGTCGAGAGTTCGAGCCTTTCAACCCGTGCCTGAAAAACAAAAAGGAGGATAATAGTTACCAATGAATAAAATTATTAATTACATAAAAGAATCTATTAACGAACTTGTACATAAGGTGTCATGGCCTACCCAACAGGAATTGACAAGTAGTACGGTTGTCGTAATGACTGCTTCCCTTTTAATGGCGATTGTACTGTTTGCTATTGATTTTAGTTTTAAATCGATTGTTCATTTCTTTTACGAAAAAATCTTGTTTTAAGAGAGATGTCCGAAATAGAAAAGAAATTTTATGTTCTCCGCGCCGTTAGCGGTAAAGAGAATAAAGTGAAGGAATATCTTGAAGCTGAAATCAAAAATTCGGACTTGAAAAATTATATTTCTCAAGTTTTGATTCCTACGGAGAAAGTCTTTCAACAACGTAACGGAAAGAAAGTGCAGAAAGAACGCGCGTATCTTCCCGGTTATATTATTATTGAAGCTGCTCTGGTAGGAGAGGTCGTACACTTCCTGAAAAACGTCAATTATGTCATTGGATTTCTTGGAGGAAACAAACCGGTTCCCCTGCGCTCGTCTGAAGTAAACCGAATACTCGGTACGATGGATGAATTACAGGAGCAACCGGAAGAATTCGATGTTCAATACTACGTTGGCGAAACGGTGAAAGTGACTTTCGGCCCATTTAACGGCTTTCACGGAGAAATTAAAGAAATTAATCCGGAAAAGAAAAAGTTGATTGTGCTGGTAAAAATCTTTGGCCGGGGAACACCCCTCGAGTTAGGGTACTTGCAAGTAGAAAAGGAATAATACGATTAGGTTACGCTCTTCGAATGTTCTTTTCAAAAAAGGAATTCTAAGTATTAGAATCTCCAACTATGTTTTAAATTAAATTATTTAACAAATGGCAAAAGAGATTGCTGGACAGCTAAAATTACAGATTAAAGGAGGAGCAGCAAATCCTTCTCCCCCGGTGGGTCCCGCTTTGGGATCGAAAGGGATAAATATTATGGAGTTTTGCAAGCAATTTAACGCCAGAACTCAAGACAAAGCCGGGAAAGTAGTACCAGTAGTGATTACGTATTACACCGACAAGTCTTTCGATTTTGTCGTAAAAAATCCGCCGGTAGCGGTTCAATTATTGGAAGCTTCCAAACAAAAAAGCGGATCGGCAGAGCCCAATCGTAAGAAAGTAGCTGAAATCACTTGGGAACAGGTGAAATTAATAGCCGAAGACAAAATGGGTGACTTGAATTGCTTTTCGCATGACGCAGCCATGAAAATGGTAGCTGGAACAGCCAGAAGCATGGGTATAACGGTAAAAGGGGAATTCCCTGTAAATAACTAAAAAACTTCAATAGAGATATGAGTAAACCGACAAAAAATCAAAAGTTGGCTTTAAGCAAAATTGAAGCAGGGAAAGTGTATACACTGAAAGAAGCAACGACCTTGGTAAAAGAAATAGCGACTACCAAATTTGATGCTTCCGTCGATATTGATGTGCGTCTCGGTGTAGACCCCCGTAAAGCTAATCAAATGGTACGAGGCGTGGTTTCATTGCCTCACGGAACCGGAAAGCAAGTGCGAGTTCTTGCATTAGTTACTCCCGATCAGGAAATGGCAGCGAAAGAAGCCGGTGCCGATCATGTGGGACTTGATGAATATATCAATAAAATTAAAGCCGGATGGACGGATATTGATGTGATAATCACACAACCGGCGAACATGGGTAAAATAGGCGCTTTAGGAAGAATATTGGGCCCTCGCGGCTTAATGCCGAATCCTAAAAGCGGTACGGTTACCAATGATGTGGCTACCGCAGTGAAAGAAGTGAAACAAGGCAAAATTGACTTTAAAGTAGATAAAGCCGGTATTGTTCATACTTCGATCGGCAAAGTATCTTTCGAGGCAGACAAACTGCGCGATAACGCGAAAGAATTTGTAGCCACACTTATCAAGTTAAAACCTACTACGGCAAAAGGTACGTATATTAAGAGCGTTTATCTTTCAAGTACAATGAGTCCGGGTCTGAAAATAGATCCTAAATCAGTGGATGAAAATTAAAAAGAAAAAATTATGAAGAAGGAAGATAAAACCGCTGTTATTGAACAGATTGCAACTACTGTTGGCCATTACGCAAACTTCTATCTAACGGATATTGCTACATTGAATGCGGCAAGAACCAGTAGCTTGAGAAGAGAATGTAACAAACAGGAAATTAAATTGCTCGTTGTAAAAAACACCCTGTTTAGAAAAGCATTGGAAAAAGTAGTCGGAGACTTTTCAGCCTTGACCCCGGCACTGAAGGGGAATACGGCTGTCATGTTTTCGGACAACGCCAATGACCCCGCCAAGTTAATAAAAACATTTGCCAAGGGAACCAATATTCCCAAATTAAAAGCAGCTTATGTTCAAGAAGGGATCTATGTTGGCGCCGAAAACCTCGAACTGCTTATTTCAATCAAGAGTAAGAATGAATTGATCGGCGATGTGATTGCTCTGTTGCAATCGCCCGCCAAGAATGTGATTTCGGCTCTTCAATCGGGTGGACAAATCATTCATGGAGTGTTAAAGACACTCGGAGAAAAAACAAATTAAGTAAAAATAAACATTAAAAAAACAGAACAAATATGGCAGATTTAAAAGCTTTTGCTGAACAATTAGTAAACTTAACCGTAAAGGAAGTAAACGAACTTGCCGAAATTTTGAAATCGGAATACGGTATTGAGCCCGCTGCAGCCGCTGTGGCTGTTGCCGCCGGACCTGCTGCCGCTCCTGCAGAAGAAAAAGTAGAAAAAACATCCTTTGATGTCGTTCTTAAAAGCGTTGGAGCAAACAAATTAGCAATCGTTAAAGCAGTTAAGGAATTAGCAGGACTTGGATTGAAAGAAGCGAAAGATCTCGTTGACAGTGCTCCGTCGCCAATTAAAGAAGGCGTTACAAAAGACGAAGCCGAAGCATTAAAGAAATCCTTAGAAGACGCCGGAGCTGAAGTCGAACTTAAATAATGCTTGCTCAATTCTCTCAATGAGGTGAATGAGAATAATGAAAGAAATGAAATACAGTGTTTTTTCGTTTCTTTCATTATCCTCGTTTTCTTCATTTCTTTCTTTTTTTCATAGTATTAAGTTCCTAATTCCGCATCCATGTCGTCAGCAACAAACAAACAAAGAATCAATTTCGCTTCGATTAAAAAACCGCTTGAATATCCGGATTTTCTCGAAGTACAATTAAAGTCTTTTCAAGACTTTTTACAGTTAGATACTCCTCCGGAAAAGAGAAAAAATGAGGGACTATACAAAGTGTTTGCAGAAAATTTTCCGATCGCAGACACACGGAATAACTTTGTTCTTGAATTTTTGGACTATTATATCGACCCGCCCCGCTATACCATTGAAGAATGTATCGAACGGGGACTGACGTACAGTGTCCCGCTAAAAGCAAAGTTAAAACTTTATTGTACGGATATCGATCACGAAGATTTCGATACCGTAGTTCAGGATGTTTATCTGGGTCCCATTCCCTATATGACGGAAAGAGGGACGTTTGTAATTAATGGAGCGGAACGCGTTGTCGTTTCCCAATTGCATCGTTCCCCGGGTGTTTTCTTCGGACAAAGCATGCACTCCAATGGAACCAAGTTGTATTCTGCCCGGATTATCCCTTTCAAAGGGTCGTGGATTGAATTTGCAACCGATATAAACAATGTGATGTATGCTTATATCGACCGGAAAAAGAAATTGCCCGTTACCACCCTGTTAAGAGCCATCGGCTTTGAAAGCGATAAAGATATATTGGAAATATTTAATTTAGCGGAAGAAATTAAAGTAAATAAAACCAATCTCCATAAAGCCATCGGACGAAAATTAGCCGCCCGCGTTTTGAAAACCTGGGTGGAAGACTTTGTGGATGAAGATACGGGGGAAGTAGTATCTATTGAACGAAACGAGGTATTGATCGATCGCGAAGTAGTGATTGAAGCAAACCATGTGGATGAAATCATCGATTCGGGCGTTCAAACCGTACTTTTGCATCGCGACGATCAGAACTTATCGGATTATGCTATTATCTACAATACCTTACAAAAAGACCCAAGCAATTCGGAACGCGACGCCGTTGTCTATATCTATCGTCAACTGCGAAACGCAGACCCTGCCGATGATGCCAGCGCGCGGGAAGTCATACAAAACCTGTTCTTCTCCGAAAAACGATACGATTTGGGAGAAGTGGGACGTTACCGTATCAATAAAAAATTGAACCTGACGACTTCCATTGAAATAAAAGTGCTTACAAAAGAAGATATTATCGAGATTATCAAATATTTAATCGAATTGATTAACTCGAAGGCCAATGTAGATGATATCGACCACTTGAGCAACCGCCGCGTCCGCACAGTGGGTGAACAACTCTATAATCAATTTGGAATCGGATTGGCACGCATGGCGCGTACCATTCGTGAACGAATGAATGTTCGTGATAACGAAGTGTTTACACCGATTGATCTGATCAATGCAAAAACGATCTCTTCGGTGGTGAATTCGTTCTTCGGAACCAACGCCTTATCGCAATTCATGGATCAAACGAACCCTTTGGCCGAGATTACCCACAAACGCCGTATGTCGGCATTGGGACCCGGCGGTTTGTCGCGCGAACGGGCAGGCTTTGAAGTCCGCGATGTTCATTATACACACTACGGACGCCTTTGTCCGATTGAAACGCCGGAAGGCCCGAATATCGGATTGATTTCTTCACTTTGCGTCTATGCAAAAATCAATAACTTGGGATTTATTGAAACGCCCTACCGGAAAGTAGAGCATAATAAAGTAGATCTATCTGCGGAAGGAATTTCCTATTTGACGGCCGAAGAAGAAGAAAGCAAAATCATTGCCCAGGGAAATGCCCCGTTGAACGACAATGGCATTTTTATCAGCAACCGTATCAAAGCCCGTCAAGATGCCGATTACCCGGTCGTATCTCCTGAAACGATCGAACTGATGGACGTTTCCCCAACGCAAATCGCTTCGATTGCCGCTTCGCTGATTCCTTTCCTTGAACATGACGACGCCAACCGTGCGCTGATGGGGTCGAACATGATGCGCCAGGCGGTTCCTTTACTGAATCCCGAAGCTCCGATTGTAGGAACAGGAATTGAAGGTCAATTAATTAAGGATTCCCGTACGCAAATTACCGCAGAAGGAAGCGGAACCGTTATTTATGTCGATGCTACGCGTATCGACATTCAATACGATCGAACCGAAGACGAAGAATTTGTCAGCTTCGATTCGGCTGTTAAAACCTATAAAATACCTAAATTCAGGAAAACCAACCAGAATACCACCATTGATTTGCGTCCCGTAATCAAAAAAGGTGAACGGGTAGCAAAAAATCAGATTCTGACCGAGGGCTTTTGTACCGAAAATGGGGAATTAGCTCTGGGGAAAAACCTGAAAGTTGCCTTTATGCCTTGGAAAGGATACAATTTCGAGGATGCGATTGTTATCAGCGAACGGGTGGTCAGGGAAGATATTTTTACTTCCGTCCACGTGGACGAATATATTCTTGAAGTGCGCGAAACCAAAAGAGGAATAGAAGAACTGACTTCCGATATTCCCAACGTAAGCGAAGATGCTACGCATGATTTGGATGAAAACGGAATCATTCGTTTGGGTGCTCGCGTAGAACCGGGCGACATTCTTATTGGAAAAATTACACCGAAAGGCGAGTCTGACCCTTCGCCGGAAGAAAAATTGCTTCGCGCCATTTTCGGTGAAAAAGCCGGCGATGTGAAAGACGCTTCGTTAAAAGCTTCTCCTTCGTTAAACGGTGTCGTTATCGGGAAAAACCTCTTCTCCAAAGCAGGCGTTAAGCAGAAGAAATCAAAGCTAAGCGACAAAGCCAAGCTGCCGCAGCTGGATGATGCCTTCGACGACAAGGTGGGTGAATTAAAAGGAATTTTAATTGAAAAATTATTACAGCTTACCGAAGGAAAAGTTTCGCAGGGTGTGAAAGATTTCATGAATGTCGAGCTAATTCCAAAGGGAGCAAAGTTCACGAAAAACGACTTGCAAAAAATCGATTACGCAACCGTTCAGGTTTCGAAGTGGACGATCGATCCCCTGAAAAACGAGATGATACGCGACATCATCGTCAATTTCTTAAAAAAATACAAAGAATTGGACGCCGAGTTGAGACGGCAGAAATTCGATTATACCATAGGAGATGAACTTCCTACCGGAATCGTTCAGATAGCGAAAGTGTATATCGCCAAAAAACGCAAACTGCAAGTAGGCGATAAGATGGCCGGCCGCCACGGAAACAAAGGGATTGTTTCGCGTATTGTACGCGACGAAGACATGCCTTTCCTCAAAGACGGGTCGATTGTGGATATTGTCTTGAATCCCTTAGGTGTACCTTCGCGTATGAATTTGGGGCAGATATTTGAAACGGTTTTGGGATGGGCCGGACATAATTTAGGTGTGAAATTTTCCACTCCTATTTTTGACGGAGCTTCGATTGACGATTTGAACCAATGGACAGACAAAGCCGGCGTTCCACGCTATGGTAAAACCTATTTGTATGACGGCGGTACGGGTGAACGTTTCGATCAACCGGCGACCGTCGGAATGATTTACATGCTGAAATTAGGTCACATGGTTGACGATAAGATGCACGCCCGTTCCATCGGACCGTATTCGTTAATCACCCAACAACCCTTAGGTGGTAAAGCGCAATTCGGCGGACAACGGTTTGGGGAAATGGAAGTCTGGGCTTTGGAGGCTTTCGGCGCTTCGTTTATTCTCCAGGAAATCTTGACAATCAAGTCCGACGACGTTGTCGGCCGTTCAAAGGCATACGAAGCAATAGTCAAAGGAGATCAGATGCCGATCCCCGGAATTCCGGAATCATTGAATGTCTTATTGCATGAAATGAGAGGCTTAGGATTAAGTATCATTTTAGATTAATTGTATTGAATTATGGCTTTCAGAAAAGAAATCAAGGCAAAAAGTAATTTTTCCAAAATATCGATTGGCTTAGCATCTCCCGACGAAATATTAGGTCAATCCAGCGGGGAAGTATTGAAACCCGAAACGATCAACTACCGAACGTATAAACCCGAACGCGACGGCTTGTTTTGCGAACGTATTTTCGGTCCCGTGAAGGATTACGAATGCCATTGCGGAAAATATAAACGCATTCGTTACAAGGGAATTGTTTGCGACCGTTGCGGTGTGGAAGTCACCGAGAAAAAAGTACGCCGCGAACGAATGGGGCATATTCATTTGGTCGTACCGGTAGCGCATATCTGGTATTTCCGCTCATTGCCGAATAAGATCGGTTATTTGCTGGGATTACCGACCAAAAAGTTGGACTCGGTCATTTATTATGAACGTTACGTCGTTATCCAGCCCGGAGTAGTATCCGAACGGGCAACCTACGACTTGCTGTCGGAAGAAGAGTATCTGGATATTATTGATAACCTTCCGAAAAATAATCAATTATTGGAAGATAGCGATCCGAATAAGTTCATTGCTAAAATGGGCGCCGAAGCCATTTACGACCTTTTGGAGAAACTGGATTTGGATGCCTTATCCTACGAATTACGCCACAAAGCAAGTAACGACGCATCTCAACAACGTAAAAGCGAAGCCTTGAAGCGACTTCAAGTAGTAGAATCGTTCCGCCAATCGAAAGGAAGAAATCGTCCCGAATGGATGATTGTCAAAGTGGTTCCGGTGATTCCACCCGAATTACGCCCGTTGGTACCCTTGGATGGAGGCCGTTTTGCGACTTCCGATTTGAATGATTTATACCGCAGGGTCATTATCCGTAACAACCGTCTGAAACGATTGATCGAGATCAAAGCACCCGAGGTGATTTTACGAAATGAAAAGCGAATGCTCCAGGAAGCCGTCGATTCTTTGTTCGACAATTCCCGTAAATCCAGCGCGGTAAAAACCGAAGCCAACCGTCCGTTAAAATCATTGTCCGACAGTTTGAAAGGGAAACAAGGCCGTTTCCGCCAAAATTTGTTGGGTAAACGCGTGGACTATTCTGCCCGTTCGGTAATCGTTGTCGGCCCCGAACTGAAAATGCACGAATGCGGTCTGCCGAAAAATATGGCTGCCGAACTTTATAAGCCCTTTATCATTCGCAAATTGATTGATCGAGGTATTGTAAAAACAGTCAAATCGGCTAAGAAAATTGTCGACCGGAAAGAACCGGTCGTTTGGGATATCCTGGAATACGTAATGAAAGGGCATCCGGTATTGCTGAACCGCGCCCCTACCCTGCACCGTTTAGGTATTCAGGCATTCCAGCCCAAATTGATCGAAGGCAAGGCAATACAGTTGCATCCCCTCTCGTGTACTGCATTTAATGCAGATTTCGACGGCGACCAAATGGCTGTGCATCTGCCACTTGGGAATGAAGCCATCCTGGAAGCGCAGATGTTGATGCTCGCTTCGCATAATATATTGAACCCGGCAAACGGAGCGCCAATCACCATTCCTTCGCAGGATATGGTGTTGGGATTATATTACATTACCCGTCTTCGCCAGGGTGCGAAAGGCGAAGGATTAAAATTCTACGGTCCGGAAGAAGCCGTTATCGCTTACAACGAAGAGAAAGTGGATATTCATGCACCTATCTGGATTTATGTCGATGATATTCAAGATGGCGAACCAATCAATCATTTCATTGAAACATCCGTCGGAAGAGTCATCGTCAACGAATTTGTTCCGAAAGAAGTGGGCTTCATCAATGAAATCCTCTCTAAAAAATCGTTGCGCGACATCATCGGTAAAGTCATTAAAACCTGCGGAGTAGCAAGAACCGCTCAATTCCTCGATGATATTAAGGATTTGGGATACACGATGGCTTTCAAAGGCGGTTTGTCGTTCAACTTGGACGATGTCATTATTCCTAAGGAAAAAGAAGATCTGGTACAGGAAGGATACGATGAAGTAGAGCAAATATTAAATAATTACAATATGGGGTTCATTACGGTTAATGAACGCTATAATCAGATTATCGATATTTGGACGCATGTGAATTCGCGCTTGTCCGACATCTTGATGAAACAGTTGCGTGAAGACGACCAGGGATTCAATTCCGTGTGTATGATGCTGGAATCGGGCGCTCGCGGTTCGAAAGAACAGATTCGCCAATTATCAGGTATGCGCGGATTGATGGCGAAACCGCAAAAGAGTGGAGCTGAAGGTGGACAAATCATTGAAAACCCGATTCTTTCAAATTTCAAAGAAGGATTGTCGGTGCTGGAATACTTCATTTCTACGCACGGCGCTCGTAAAGGTTTAGCGGATACGGCTTTGAAAACTGCCGACGCCGGATACCTCACCCGCCGTTTAGTCGATGTTTCCCACGATGTAATCATCAACGAAGAAGACTGTGGAACCCTGCGCGGATTGGTTGCTACCGAATTGAAGAACAATGAAGATGTGGTTGCTTCTCTCTACGAACGTATTTTGGGACGGGTTTCCGTCCACGACATCCAACATCCGATTACAGGCGAAATGATCGTCCGTTCGGGTGAGGAAATTACGGAAGACATCGCCGAAATAATCGAAAATTCTCCAATTGAACGCGTTGAAATCCGCTCGGTGTTGACCTGCGAATCAAAAAAAGGGGTTTGCGCCAAATGCTATGGTCGCAATTTAGCTACCGGCCAGATGGTTCAGAAAGGCGAAGCCGTAGGTGTCATTGCTGCTCAATCCATCGGTGAACCTGGAACCCAGTTGACTTTGCGTACATTCCACGTGGGTGGGATTGCATCCAATATTGCTACGGAAAACAATGTGGTTTCCAAATACGACGGTATTCTCGAAATCGACGAAGTCAGGGCGGTGACTATCTCGGATGATACGGATACCCCTTATCAAATTGTTATCAGCCGGTTATCGGAACTGCGCATTGTCGACCCGCATACAAAAATCATCTTATCTACCCATAATATTCCTTATGCGGCTAAATTATTCTTCAAGAATGGAGATGAAATTCATAAAGGGGATTTGATTATCGAATGGGATCCGTTCAATGCAGTCATCGTATCGGAAGTACCCGGAAAGATCCAGTTTGAAAGCCTGATCGAAAATACGACTTTCAAAGTAGAATATGATGATACGACCGGCTTACGGGAAAAGATTATCATGGAATCGAGGGATCGCACCAAGGTTCCTGCGGCACACATTGTGGATGAAGAAAACAACATACAGAAAACCTACAACTTACCTTTGGGCGCTCACATTGTGAAAGAAGAAGGCGATTCAATCAAGATGGGTGAAGTGCTGGTTAAAATTCCGCGTGCAGTGGGCAAAACCGGAGATATCACGGGGGGACTTCCACGTGTCACCGAATTGTTTGAAGCCCGGAACCCGTCGAATCCGGCAGTCGTTTCCGAAATTGACGGAGAAATTTCTTTCGGTAAAATCAAACGGGGAAACCGCGAAGTGATTGTGACCTCCAAATCGGGCGAATATAAAACCTATCTGGTACCGCTGAACAAACAAACGCTGGTACAGGAAAACGATTATGTTCGCGCCGGAACACCATTGTCCGACGGAGCAATCACGCCTTCCGACATCTTGGCAATCAATGGCCCGACAGCCGTTCAGGAATACATTGTGAATGAAGTCCAGGACGTCTATCGTCTGCAAGGGGTGAAAATCAACGACAAGCACTTCGAAGTGATTGTCCGCCAAATGATGCGCAAAGTAGAAATCGTCGAACCGGGCGACTCCCGTTTCCTCGAACAGCAATTGGTGGATAAACAGGATGTGATGGAAGAAAACGACCGCATCTGGAGTAAAAAAGTCGTTATCGATGCGGGGGATTCACCCAACCTGAAGCCGGGACAAATCGTTACCGCCCGCAAGTTACGGGATGAAAATTCGGCATTGAAACGTCGTGACATGAAATTGGTTGAAACCCGCGATGCGGTTCCGGCTACGGCCAATCAGGTGCTTCAAGGAATCACGAGAGCCGCTTTACAGACAACCAGCTTTATGTCGGCAGCCTCTTTCCAGGAAACAACCAAAGTATTGAATGAAGCCGCCATCAACGGAAAAATCGATAAGCTGGAAGGAATGAAAGAAAACGTTATCTGCGGTCATTTGATTCCGGCAGGCACCGGCTTGAAAGAATACGATAAGATTATCGTCGGCAGTCGATCGGATTTTGATAAAATACCGACAACTACCACCGGCAGCCGTTCCAGAAGCTTTGCTACTCTGACGATGATGGAGGATGATTGATGTAGAATTATGAACATTGAGGGCGTAGAGCATAGCGAAGGCCCTCAATGTATTTACTTAAAGTAACCATTATGGAACTCACATTAGATTTGAACAGGCAATATACCTACGCCGATTATTTAACTTGGGCAGATGATAAAATGCGGGAATTACTGAACGGATGCATCCGGATGATGTCGCCCGCTCCGACATTGAAACACGCGACAGTTTCAAGCCGGTTAAGCAACCATATATATAATTATATAGACCGGAACAGAGGCAACTGCCGGGTTTTTTACGCTCCGTTTGATGTGCGATTTCCGAAACATCCCGATAAAACGGCCGACGATCAGATATTTACTGTCGTACAACCTGACATTTGCGTAGTGTGCGACCTTTCCAAGTTAGACGAGCGAGGCTGCCTGGGCGCTCTGGATATGGTTATCGAAATTCTTTCAATATCGTCGCAACGATACGACTTGCGCGAGAAATTTACTATTTACGAAGCCGGCGGGGTAAAAGAATATTGGGTGGTTTCGCCCAAAGAAAAAGGAATCAACGTATTTATTTTACAGGATAACGGAAAATACGATGACGGAACCGTGTATGAAGGAAATACACAAGTTCCCGTACAAACATTGGAAGGATTAAGCATAAGTACGGAACCATTATTTAAGGATTAAAAATTAAAAATTCATAATTCATAATTACAGCATTAGCCCCACCGAAAGCGTTGCCCCGAAAATCAAGACATTGCGCGCCGATTTTTCCAACGACCGGATCAACGCCCTCCCTTGATGGATAGTAACCATTTCTTTCCATGTCAGGATGTGAACAGCCAGATAAATAAGTGGGAGTAAAGCAGCCCAGGCGCTTTTCTCCAACCAGAAATATTGGCAACCCGCCACAGCAATAATGCCATTGAGCAAATAAAACGCACTGCCGAATTTTTCCCCGAATAAAACAATCGACGTTTTTTTACCGGACTTCGCATCCGAAAACCGGTCGCGGTAGTTGTTGGCTACCAGAATATTGATAATCACCAAACCTGCCCCTGCCCCGCAAATTGTAGCGGGCAGCGTCCATTGCAAGGTTTGAACGTAATACGTAAACCCCACAGGGACAATTCCGAAGAAAACAAAGACACAGACATCGCCCCAGCCGTGATAAGCTAAGGGATAAGGCCCTCCCGAATAGGCAAAAGCAAAAACGGCGACCAGCAATCCCACGAAAATCAACGTCCATCCGCCGTAATGCAAAAGCAATAATCCGAGCAACAAATCCAGCGCAAGCAATGCCAGCGTCGCTCCCAGCATAACCTTCGGAGCAATCCATCCTTCGGATACCGTGCGTTTGGGACCCAGCCGCTCTTCATTATCAATCCCTTTCTTATCATCGAAATAATCGTTGGCGAAATTGGAAATGATTTGGGCAATCAGGGCAAACAAGAGGCAAATAAGCGCCGGCGGCCATTGAAAACTCCGGTCGTGATAGGCCAAAGCCGAAGCTATGACGACCGGCGTAGCCGATGCGGCCAGCGTCTTGGGACGGATAGCTAAGAACCAGGCGTGAGGCGAATTTTTCTTAATCATAACAATATATTGCTATATTTTAAGTTAATAATGTGCAAAGATAAAAAATCTATTCTAATTTTGCGGTAAAAAAAATCGAACGAATGACTTACAAAGCAGAAAATATAGTTCCTTACGAATCGAACGGCGACCCTAAAAACATCCAGGTCGAACGCATGTTTGATGAAATCGCCGGACAGTACGATTTCTTAAACCACACCCTTTCGATGGGCATCGATACCTGTTGGCGCAGAAAAGGAATCCGAACGCTGAAAGTATATGCTCCCCAACAAATATTGGATGTTGCTACCGGAACCGGCGATCTGGCTATGGAAGCTTACCGTATCCTGACCCCTCAGAAAATTACAGGCATCGACATTTCCGAAGCAATGATGGCGGTAGGCAAAGAGAAAGTAGCGAAAGCCGGATTGTCGGGAATCATTGATTTCGACCGGCAGAATTGCACCAGCCTGCGGATGGATTCGGATACCTTCGACGCCGCCATGGTAGCTTTCGGTATTCGCAATTTCGAAGACTTGGACAAGGGCTTGCAGGAAATTCACCGTGTCCTGCGTCCGGGAGGACGATTGATGATTCTGGAACTTTCTTCCCCCGACCGTTTCCCTATGAAACAGGGATACCGGATCTATTCCTTGCTGATACCGAAAATCGGTCAATGGATTTCCCGCAGCCGGGCAGCCTACCGATATTTACCGAAATCCATTGCCGCGTTTCCGCAAAACGCCGAAATGGCTGCCATCCTTGAAAAAGCCGGCTTTTCCGGTGTTACGTACCGTCAATTGACAGGCGGCATCTGTACGATGTATCTTGCCGGAAAATAGTCGGACTGTTGCGCTCACAACGCCGGACTTGAATGCCAATACAACCGGACTTGAATGTCATTACATTCCGATTGTAGCAATGAGGAAGCGGTCGGTACATCGATGATGTACCGACCGCTTCCTGGTTGATGTACCGACCGCTTCCTCATCGTTACAGTCCGGTTGTATTATCATTACAGTCCGGTTGCAATGACATTCAAATCCGGTTGTAATGACATTCAAGTCCGGTTGTAATGACATTCAAGTTCCAAGAGGCTGTCTAAAAAGTCTTTACGACGATGTTGAACTAACGGAATTCTCTGGGGCGGGGGACGGCATGAACAACGATAACAGCAGCCCGATGCTCACCAATTGCACTTTCGCCACCAACACGGTTACTGGTACCGGTTACGGCGGCGGCATGTATAAACCTGAGTTCGAGATAAGAGGAATTGCTTGTTGTATAGCCATTCCGGTTTACCCCAAGATCTCCGAGCGGAATTGGTATGCGTATTCATTTTCAATGGCAGGAGCAGGACGTCAGGAATTTGAGACTATCAAAATGATATTTAGCAAAAAATATCCCGGAAAAGAGCTTGGTATAGCCTTGGTATAGCCTTGGTATAGCCTTGGTCGAAAAACAAAAATAGAGTAAAAAAGCCAAATAAATAGCAAAATAGAGTTTTAAAGGTCGAAACGAAATCTTTTTAATAAATCCAATTTATGTAGATTCCGGATGAGTCGAAAAATGACAAAATATGTGTTGATACCGCTATTTGCATGATAGGAGGAACTTTAGAACCTGTGTATGGAAGATTGTATCGTATCCATTTTCTATTGATATGAAAGCCCTAACGAGATATCTCTTTTGGTAAAGATGTGCTCGCGGGATACTTTTTTTTTACAAAAAAGCACTGTTCTCCTCCTTGCTTAAATTCTGCTAACCATCGGCTGATACTGCGGGCTGGTATGTGAAAGGCATAGGACAGTAGAGACGGATCATTATCCGTCTCTACCCCCCCGGCGCAGCCGGAGGCAACGCCGAGCGAGCGGGGTATTTGTGTCCGGATGCATGAATTCGTACCTGTTTTTTACTGTATAGGACAAAAATTTACTGTATAGGACAAAGTTTTTACCGGGTGGGACATCATTCTTATTTTTTCTTCGGAACTTTGCAGAAAAAATTTAAATGATAAATGATTATGAAAACAAACGAAACTTCAAAAAAGACGCTATCGTTTTTCCAGACGATAGGGCTTACTCTGGCTTTCCTAACCGCTTTTGGGAATAGGACGGCATTGGCACAAACAAACTACATCGATGAAAACGGAGCAACTCTGCAGGCTACTACCGTGACCACGCTCGACGGTACCGAGACATCCCTGTCGAACGGATGGTATTTGGCGAGTGGAACGCTCGTATATAACACGACGCTCAAAGTTTCGGGTGATGTCCACTTGATATTAGAAGACGGTTGCAGCACAGGCAGCGGCGGCGCTATCACTGTCTGTGGCGGCAATGTCAGTGCTACTTTGAACGCTACCGCCAGCGGCACGGATGCTTCCTTTGGACTTTACAGCTCTGCTGCTTATACGCAGACCGGCGGAACGGTGACAGCGAGCGCTTCGGATACGTATTCATCCGCTTTTTGACCCTGGCGACAAACTGGAAATCTCCGGCGGCACGCTGAGCGCTTCGGCAGGTCGTGCTACCGGGCCCAGTTTCGGCATATACATCAGTAGCGGTAACTCGCTTACGTTTGCCGGAGGCACGGTGACGGCGGCCGGCTATTTTACGGCATTGGGTACCGATTTCAATATAACCGCTCCGTATTATTCCTATTGGACAAACAAAGTGTCGCCCTACCATCCCGGCGGACCCGGAAAAGCGGTAGCGCCCTGATCGAGATAACCGGCTTGCCCAAAGAGCAGATGCTGATAGTGAAGGTGACGAAGGGAGGGTCAATTAAAAATTATAAATTAATCCTGCTGTCATCTGCGTCATCTGCGTTCAAAAGTCCCCTGTTACCCCTAAATCCCCTGAAGGGGACTTTGGCGCAGTGAAATATGCAATCGCACTGCGCAAGCTCCCCTTTTAGGGGGTGGGGGGTAGTTTATTCCAACCTTATTTCATTTAACAGGACAACCTTAGTAGCAAGGAATTAGTACACACCACCTACCAACCTTATTACCTTATTTCTCGTCCCTCACTCGGCGTTGCCTCCGGCTGCATCGAGTTAAAAGGGGCTGTCTCAAGAGCCTTTATGACAATTATGTCATTGCGGGCTTGACCCGCAATCCCCTGATAATGAGTAATGTCTTTTCAGGAGATCCCGCGTCAAGCGCGGGATGACAGGCTTTTGAGACAGCCTTTGGTGCAGTACGATGAACAATCGTGCTGCACAAACTCCCCCTTTAGGGGGCTGGGGGGGTGGGCAAGCTCATAGCCCGTCAGGTTAAGCCGTAAAACATTTCATATCAATATTATATCATCACTCTCCATTCCCGTTAGGGAATATCGCTCGGTAGAATAGAATAACAACCTCAAAACTGCATCCCGTATAGGGATGC
>Ga0123357_10000936_pt1 | contig 29695 bp, 23 predicted proteins | sample TergutEmb28metaG_FD_89873 | JGI IMG/M metagenome (GOLD analysis project Ga0123357, IMG submission 89873) | Embiratermes neotenicus P4 segment gut microbial communities from Petit-Saut dam, French Guiana - Emb289 P4 | ecosystem: Host-associated > Arthropoda: Insects > Digestive system > Gut ...
ATAGTTATCATCAGGTTTGTTTTCTGGATCAAGGGTAACGTTATCAAGAAGAAGGTTAGTAGCTTTTCCTGCAGGAAGAAGCTTTGACCAGTAACACCAGCCATTACCGTCTGCGGTATCATCAAGTATCCAAAAGCCTGTTGCTGGATCATAGTTTTCAGGATGGGCTTGATACTCAGTAAGCAGAACAACAGGAGCTGCACCTAAAGTCTCTTCTGTGGTGTTTCCATTTCCTCCTGTTACAGCGCCGGTGTATTCTACGTCTCCTATTTCAGAAGTTCCTGGCAGATACCACTTCTGCTCACCTGACATAAGCCAGATGTGATAGTTATCAGTTGCAGGAATGGTTCCATCTGTTCCAATAGTTGTTCCTGCCCAGGTGCGTACCCTCCAGGTAGAAGCATCTTTAGCATCAGTACCTATCTTTACGTCATTTCCAACTTGCAGAAACTCTGCAAACTGAACTCTGACTACCAGATCAGTCTCTCCGGTGTTTTCTACATAGACATCTTTGTTCTTGCCTGGGGTAAAGTCATCGTGAAGTAATACATCTGGGGTTGCTGTTCCATGGAACAGATTCTTGAATGCCTGGCTAAAGTCTGTCCAGGCAAAGGCTCCGCCTAAAAGCAGAGCTGCGATGAGCACGGCAGCAGCAATTGCTGCTGCCTTTTTCTTTGCGCTCATCTTGGTGTGAGGGACATGTTGTCTTGGCATTATCTCTCTCCTTCCACTCGTATTCATTTTTCAATTTGTCATCCAGTCATTACTGGATTGCCGCGTCGCTTCGCTCCTCGCAATGACAAAGGAGGGGGGCTCCTCGTGTCGGACTGCTCTGCCGCGTCGCTTTGCGGGCTAATTACTGGATTGCCGCGGTCGCTGCGCTCCCTCGCAATGACGAAGGGGTACGGCTTTCTACGGCTGTTGTTGCTCCCATATTTGCCAGGCTTTGATCAGTAGTTTGGCGTTATCGCTAATCTTGTAACCAAAGGTGCCGGCTGAGTCGTTCCATAAGTCAGTGTCAGACAGACTGACTGCCTGCAACTTTACGTCGATGCGGTAAATCCAGTCATCGGCGGGCTCATGGGTGAGCTTGACGTCTTGAAGCAGCATGTTTGTTGCGGTGTCCGGCGCAAGCGGCAGGGACCAGTAGGCCCAGGCGCCACCGTCTTTTGCCGGGGCGTCATCCAAAATCCAGCAACCTGCCTTGACTTGGCTGTCCCACTCCGCCTGATCTTCTGGCGTCATCTGGTCATAGTCCTGCTCTTCCAGGCGCTTAAATTCACTCATGAGCATCGGCTCATTTGCATCGGCCGTATGGTGGGGTTTACTGGCAGGTCCAGTCGAAACAAAGTCAACGTCTTCTGGAAGCACCTTGCCATCAGGGCCCAGCGTGGTATAGACCATGCCCGGGGTTCCCGGGGTATAGTCGCGCGCTCCGCCCCAGCCAGTAGTATTCCACTCGTAGTAGTCAGCAAATTTGCCCTTATCCGCATTGCCGCTGTCAGCAAGAGTCGGACCGTCCCAAGTATGCGGCGTCCAGGTTGTTTTGTCCCGTGCATCCGCCTTACTGTCAAATTGGGTAGTTCCTACCCGCATGAACTCATCAAGGCGCACACGCACATAGATCACATTTGATCCGGAGTTTTCGACAAAGACGTTTTTGTTAAACCCGTCAAATTCATCGTGCAGGGTGGCGTCAGCTTCATAGGTGCCCCGGAATTTATTGGTCTTTGACTGCGTGAAATCAGTCCAGGCAAAAGCCCCGCCCAGCATCAGCGCCGCAATAACTGCAACAGCGATTGCCGCAATAACAGGCTTCTTTGTACGCTTGTGCGCAAAAGCATATCTTGGCTTACTCATTACACATCACCTCCTTTCTGTTGTTGGTACTGATAACACATCTATATGGCCAGCAGACTGATGAGTTTTCGCCTGCGAATTTCTGTTTCCGGCAAGTCCGGGGCCGGGACCAGACTTGCCCCCGAATCCGGGGCCAGGGCCGGGACCACCCCCAGGGCCGCCGGCGAGTCCGGGGCCGCCTCTGCCTCCGCCTCCGGGGGGCAGCACGCCGCCGCCGCCTGTCACGGGCCCGCCCCCAACAGTGCGGGGCTCTTTAGCAAAGGTGATCTTCAGCAGCGTGATAATGACCGAGATCACCACTAAAAGCACAATGATCCAGAGAAGGTTTGTCGCAACAAAAAGCAGCGCGGCGCCCACATAGGGGACATGCCAAGTAACGCGCCCGATGACGTTACCTTCATAGGTAATCCAGGGATCAGGCTGTGGATTATCTACGCCCTGCGTCCTGAAGGCCCGCTGCCCGCTGTCCTCGTAGTCGTCTAAGACCTCTACGATGCGGTGACAGACCACCGTGCCGTCCTGGCGCGTATAGACAATGTCAGTACCGTCGGCAAGGCCAGCCTTGACCGCCTCTGCAGGCTTAATCGCCCAGGACGTCACGAGCGAGCCCTGCGGGTAGACGCTCTGCATTGACGTGGTAAGAATCGTATTGTAGGCAAAGGGCCCAAAGCGCTTGCTCGGGTTTTTATTGCCCGAATAGAAAAACGCCAGGACCACCAACAGGACTATGACCGAATAAAAAATGGCGCTTCTGATAATCCGCGCTTTGGTGTTGGGGCGTGCGGCTTCCTCTGACTCCTTCAGCCAGTAGTGATAGAGGTACTCCTTATTGAAATCGTTGACCGTACGGAGGTCTTTCATAGGTCCAGCCCGTCTGCGCCTGCCAGACTTGATGCTTCCAGACGGTCCACCAGGTCAGATACCTCTGACTGGTCCTCCAGATCTGACGCCTCCAGTTCGTCTGCCAGACTCGACAGTTCCGACTGGTCCGCCCCCGCCAGATCCGGGCGATGGCCCAGTTGAGCCAAAACATTCCTGAGGCCTTCATTTTCCCAGCGCAGCGTAGCGTTTGTGGCGCACAGCGCATTATAGTCTTTGGTAAGCTTTTCAAGGTAGTCTTCTACCTGATCGCGATCATAACCCCTGAATTTCTGATCAAATGTGATGTCATTTTCTGGCCCCGGGGCTTCATTGCCAGAGGCCTTGGCGCCAACATCACGGCTAGCGGCGCCTACTGTTTGTTGATCCTTCACTTTGACATCCCCCAGCACCTGCAACACGCCGCATGTGGCGACGCGTTATCCTCAACTTACCGGCATCGCCTGCGCCACAGTACGGCAGCACACAGCAAAGCCAGAACTTAAGGTAGCATGCAAGCAAAAGAGCCCGCGCGCACTTTCACCTGAAAAGTTGTGGTTTCGACCTAAATGAAGGCTTATTTATTGCCGCTGATGATATTTGGCTTATGAGGATCGGGTACAAAGATGCCGCGGCTGCCATTAAGCTCTAGCAGCCGGCGGTGCAGTTTTATCTGCAAAACGATCCCCAGCGGAACAACGGATGCCAGCGCCGTATACTCCAAAAGATTGAGATAGCTGATATGCGGGATATACAAACGCAGGAAAATGGGCACGCAGGTAATAACGACCACCAGGCCTGCGGCAAGCAGCGCGTAGTAAATTTTAGTCCTGCGGACCCTGCTGGTCTTGTGACGTTTGCGCAGATCCCAGAAGATGACCGAAAGGTCAGAGAGCAACAGCGCAGAAAACGCTCCCAGCAAGATGAAGTTGGTAGGCGCCATGACCGCGTCAACCGTGTTTGTCCGGAGGTTAACAAGCTGCGGCGTGGCGCGATACCTAAGCTCTTGCGGATAGTTCCGGTTGACCGAATACTGGCGACCGGGGGCAAACAGCGTCGCCTCCCGGTCGGTAGTCCACGGACCCCAGTCATAGCCCAGCGCGGGCAAGATCTGGGTTTTTGTCCGGCCGCTTATTGTGTCCTCATAGAGGATGGCGCCACATTTGGCGCTGGTGGGTTCAACTTTGGATTTGATGACCCAGTTCTCGATCAGCTTGGGGATAGGTTCTGTGTAGCTTGCCCCGCAGCGGGTGCAGGTATAGGTCATCAGGCCCTCGCGCTCCACCGTGGGCTGCACCATCACGACCGCCTTATAGGTATGCCCCAACGGCGCGCCGTAGGCCTTGGTGGTCACCGTACCGCAGCGGCTGCAACGATAGGTCCTCCTGCCCGGCGCCGTGCAGGTAGGCGTCGTCTCAGAGGTCAGCTGATAGTCGTGGCCTAAAGCCGGGATATCCTCGTATTCCCGGCTGGTCTGGCCGCCCGAAGTATAGGAGTGGTGTCGTTGGCCAGGTTGAGTGCACGTAGGCTGACGGTCAATGACCCACGGCCCCCAGATATTTACGCCGTGGGCAGAAACCGCGGGCAACAAAGCCAGCATGAGCGCCAGAAGCATCAGTATCGGGGCGACTCTCTTTACTTTAGCCACCACGCTTTCTGCTTATAGTCTTGATGCGATAGCATTTCATGCTTTCTGCAGCTCCTGAACCTCTTGCTGCGCCTCCTGTGTCTGTTGAGGCAACGGGGAGGAGGAGTCGTTTGCGCTTGATTCCGCAGGGGTCTGCTCGGGCGCCGCGGTCTTCGCAGCCGGCTTTGGCGCCGCATGCTTCCCCGGCGCTGCCTGCTCCTCCGGCACGGTCTGCTCCTCCGATACGGTCTGTCCGCCCGACAGGTACTTCTTAAGCTCCTCATACTGGTGCTTGCGACCAAACGGAAGCACCGAGCCATCCCGGAGCGTCACTTCTTTCCAGGTGAACTTATCAATAGCAGAAATTGCTACCAGATACGAGCGATGAATGCGAAAGAAGCCGTAATCGCTCAGCTCATCTTCCAGCGTGCCCAGGCTGAGTTGAGGAAATTGGAAGGTCATATTTTTGTCATAGTGCACCGTGACAATTTTATGCTGTATCTCGTAGTAGCGGATGGAACTGATCTTAATCAGCCGGTTTTCTCCGCCGCCGACATAACGCGCATATTCCTGATGTCGTTCTTCCCGACCCCGGACCGACCTGAGAAATATCCTCTTGAACTCGATGTCAGAAGTTTCGCCCTTGACAACATAATGCAGAGCCTTCACATCAAAGGCTGAGCGAAAATAGTCCTTAGATACCGTCAGAAATACTATGTCATTGAGGTATCCCAGATTTCGCAGGCGCCGGGAAGCTTCGTCGCCCGACATGCCCGGCATGCTGATGTCCATGAAAATGACATCCGCCTCGAACTTAGAATCCTCGACGTCAAACAGCAGGTTCATGGCACTATCATACCGGCTCAGCTCCATCGGAATTCCTTCCTTTTTTGCTATACGCTCGATAAGTGTCGCATATTTCTCCCTATCATGCCAGTCGTCGTCACAGATAATGACCTTCATCCTTCCTCCTTCAATCCCCTCAATACCTCACCTACTTCCTCAGGTTCCTTCATCTGCTGGCAGACTGCTGCCAGCACCTCATTTAACCTGCGACCAACATACTAAAACTGAGTATAGCACTCAACACGATAATACAAGCCCCAAAATATAACATAAAGTATACAATTACCAATCAGGTTGCCTTTGTCACCCTTTAGGAAAGAACCCTCCAAAAACTCCCAGAACAAGACGCTAATAAAAAGAGGGTACGCCCAATCTGCTGGCTTACGCAAGCAGAAGATGCAAGAAGGCGTCCAACCTCTTACCATATCCGGACTGTGGAAACAGCTGCTGAGTCCACACCAAACAGAAGTTAGACGCCCCATTGCGGTGTGAACAAACCAGATAGTATTTGATTTTCAGCAGGCCGACCTAGTCTGAATATGGTTATGAAAATAATACCACACTTTGAAAGCGGGCCAGCAGCGTCCACCCCGGGGCTTGCCCGGGAGCACGACGGGCTTATTACCACCCCGCGCGTAGGCGTGTCGGGGGCAGCGCGCGCTGTGCGTGTTGTCCGGAGCGGGGGTTGTCCGAGGGTTTTGCTATAGTAAGAAGGTGTTTGCCTGTGTGATTGTGAAAGGACCTTCTGCTTGTGATACGCGCCGTATTCTTTGATCTTGACGGAACTCTGATCGACTACGTCAGTGTCGCGCGAGCCATTTCCTACTTTGCTGAGTTCTCGCGCTTTCTGGGCGCGGAGCTTGATTTGGATGAGGCTCGGGGCGAGCAGTTGATAAACGGGGCGGTTGGCGCCATGTTTGACCCCCATCCGGGGCGCAGCAACCAGCAGGCCTTTGATGACTACTATGCCACTGAGCTGGGCCGCCAGCATGACCGCGCGCGCTATCAGGCGCTCTTCACGCGCTTTTTCCAGGACGTCTTTCCCACGCTTCAAAGTAACGAGCGGCCCGCGGCCTTTAACCGGCACGCCGTGCAGAGCTGCCGGGACCGGGGCCTGACAGTCGCCATAGCTTCCCAGCCCATCTTCTGCGCCGCAGCGATTAAGGCGCGCCTGGCCTGGGCGGGCCTTGAAGATATGAATATCCCGCTTGCCAGCAGCTCGGAGAACGCGTTTACGGTAAAGCCCGAGCTCAGCTATTATCAGGAGCTTGCGAGCAGGCTTGACCTGACACCCCGACAGTGCCTGATGGTTGGTAACGAAGACTTAAACGACATGAGCGCGTCGCAGGTGGGTATGACCACGTTCTATGTAGGAAACGAGGCCCAGAGCAGCCATGGCAACCACTGGAGCAGCGCCGGCACCCTGGCCGACTTCGTTGCCGAGCTGGACAGCCTGATAGGGCAGGGGTAAGTCCGCCTCCTTTGCCGCGCTTAACCGATGCCCGGGTATCCTAACTGCTGCAAAACGCTTTTTGGGAACTCAAAGCGTACCGTCACCTGAGGATCTACCACCTGGCAGAACTTCAGGTTACCTACCAGGCTCATGAGGCGCCCCGCATCATTTACGCTGAGTTTTGCCACCTTCGTCAGGAAAGAAAACATCAGGTCAATAGCAAGTTTGGTCGCGTCATCTATCGAGCCAGCCGACGCTACCACTGCGTACAGATCATCAGTTTCCACCAATGGCACCGGCAACTGCGGCTCATCAATCACTTCAGCAGTTATGGTCACCAGGCCGGGCGTTTCCGCGCCGCAGACCAACACTTCGCCGTCGCCCATAACCGCGTGCAGGTCGCCACAACCAAAGAGGCCACCGTCAACGCCCGCTTTGAAATACAGGGCCGCGCCCTGCCCGATCACCGTGCAGTCCATGTTGCCGCCATGCACACCGGGGGTGCCATTGGGCACTGAACCCTCTGCTGGCGCCAGCCCAATGACGCCGATCATTGGCTTTGCGGCGATGGTCAGCAGGCCACGTTGCGTGGGCAACACAACCGCATCGCCACAATTTTCAATGATAGTGGTCTCTGAGGCCTCAATATGGTCAGCCAGGGCGCCTTCCCCGGGGATACAGGTCATCGTCGAGTGGCCCGTTGGCTCCACCTTAAGCAGGCGGACGCGGACCAGGTCACCGGCTTTGACCCCCTCGATAAAGACCGGGCCCGTCGCGGGATTGATCCGGTCCCAGTCAAGCGCGTCAACCTCATCGCCTGGTGAGTTGAGTTGATTGGCAAAGCAATCCATTGTCTCAAGGGTAAGCTCCTCGCCCTGGGCAATGCGCAGCGCAGGCTCAAGACTCGGATCAAACGCGTAAAACACGTGCTCGTTAGACAGTGTGGACATAGGTATCAGACTCCTTTTTTACGCTTCCGCCTCGGTGTTCAGCACATTCTCTTTCGCTTTCTTCCTGAAGAGCCCCTTCAGACTCAGCTCACGTCCTCCGGAAAGGCCGTTGGCCCTCCATATCAGGAAGAGGATCATCAGCACCGAAAGGATGATCTCGGTCGTGCCCGTCATCTCGATCCCCATGCCGGTCATGACTGGCTCAAGCTGGCGCAGGCCATAGCGCATGGCAGTGACCAGAAGCATGCCAAAGAAGGTGCCGGAAACCGACATCGAACCACCAATCACCAGCATCGAGAGAATCACAAACAGCTCGCTCATGTAGAAGACGTGCCCCGTGAAGTCAATTTACTTTCGGCTTCAATCCGATTCTGTAGCGCCGCGCTGGCGAAAGCCATATCTATTCGCTCCTGTTCTAAACGGAGATTGTCCTCTCTTAGTTGAGCAAGTGCACGTAGCTCTGCTTCTGTCAGGTGGCTGATTTGTCCGGTGAAGGGTTTGGGCTCGATTACTGCAAGAGTTATAAAATGCGCCAGAGTAGCCTCATCCATCAGAATCGACTCGGTCTGGGGAATTGCTTTGCGTGTGAGCCCCAGAATACGCATGCCATGAGTATCAAGATCACCCCAATACAGAAGGTGGGGCGCTTCGTAAATCCAGGGCACTACAGCTAAATCCGGAGCGTTCTTCCCTTTGCCAAAAACTGCGACCACGCCGGAAAGCTTGGGGAGCGCGGCGAAGGTCTGATAGTTCTCAACAACTAAAACCCAGTCCGGCGTCCAGGCAAGCCGCGCAAGTTCAGAGGCCGGCGCGCTGAACAGATGCGGCTCCCCGGTTCGCACACCGCGGACCGACTCATCAAGTACCCGCACACTGAAGCGCTCAGGGAGCGAAGCAAGACCAAGGTCAGGACTATCAGACAACGCGGCTTTGAGTTTTTCAACGATGCCCCGATGATGTTCCAACCACTTGCTGTCAACCCCCTGAACAGGCAGTTGCCGAGGATACATGCCCGATGTGGGATGTTCAACAAGCCAGTTAACAACAGCAATCAAGCGCTTGATTTCATCTTCATCAAACTCCCAGAGCTCTCTTGCAAGCTTTGGCAGGGCGTTGTTCAGGTCCTCGCAGGTTGGCCACGCCTGGTACAACTGTTCTGCCACATTCACAGCCCGCCTCCACTCAGAGGCAAAACCAGCCAATGCGGCTAAGCTTGATGCGCCATTGACTTGCACCTGGGTAGGCATCTGTTGAACGCCACGCGCACGCCACCTGACCGTTTTCCATCCGGTCACACACCCGCGCGGCAGCTTCGCACGACGCCACTGCGCAATCCACTGCGCCACCGCCTCCAGCTGCGCGTCTGCCTCCTGCTCAGTCGGTGGATGCAGTGGCCAGGTAAACAGGCAGCTCTCACCAAAGTCAGGCAGCGCAAGCCAAGACCGATGCGCGCTGTGATACTTCTTTTTTGCCCAGGCCCTCAGGCTATCGACATCTCGCATCAACGCCACACTCACATCACACCGCATCACAGAAGGCTGCTCTGCACAGGCTTCGGCTCCGGCTCTGCTTCTGCAGCCTGGTCCTCATCCTCGAGCGCCTCCCAGATCAACTTTTCGCAGCGCGAGCCCTCGCCTTCCCGATTGCTTATCTGGACTGCGCCGCCTACATACGACTCCAGGGTCTGAAGCATCTTGAGGGGCGTAGCCAGAAGAAGCTGGAACCCAAACGCGCTGAACACGTCCAGGCCCGCTTTGGTAAAAGCCGGATCAGTCTTATCAAAGGCCTCGTCAAGGATCACGAGCCCATAAGACGGCTGGGCAGAGCCTTCGCGGGCCAGCTGGTAACGCAGCGCAGCGGCCAGGCAAAACGCCACGAGCTTTTGGCGCTCGCCGCCCGAAAGTCCTCCCGCGCCAGCAAGGATATCGGTAACCGCATGGGTCTCGGCGCTGATGACTTCAGCCATGAACTTAACGTGCAGGCGCGTATCCAGGCATTGCCTGCGCCAGGTCAGATCTGCGGTCTCCACAGAAGCCAGGCGCTTAAGCAGACGATCAAGCTTACCAAAGCGTTCTTCTGCGCGAGCGCGCTCCTCTGCGTCAAGTTCAAGACTCATGCTATCTTCCAGCGAGCCTGCAGAAATCGTCTGGAGGTCCTCTAAGAATTCCTGGACATCACGGGGCGGAGCGTCAACCACCTTTATCTTCAGGTATTTGCCAGAAGCATATTCTGTTTGCGCAAGCGAGCGATTGATCGGGTCAATACGAAGCCTGATCTCGCGACGTGAACGGGCAATAGTCTGGGCGATAGTGCCGATGTTATTACGCGATTGCTTTTGCAGGAGCGCAAAAAAGCGGCTTTCAAATTCAGGGAGGCGGTCGGCCCGTAGGTTTTTCAACAACGCCAAATACTCCTCCAGAAAGTCGATATCACGACCCAAATCTGCCGCGGGGCCCGGCCAGCGTGTCTTATACTCACCCATCACAGCGCCGCAAGATCCTTCGACCCGACGCAGCTTATCGGTAGCCTGCCCAAGAGCGTTTTCCACCTCAGCGCGCATCTGTCGGCCAGCCTCTTCTGGATTCAGTACACCCAGACGCTCAAAGCGCTGGGAGAGATCGGCTGCGACTGCCTCCGGAATCGGCCCCAACTCATCAAGTTGAGACACGATGCGTTCCTTCTTCTGCTGTTCCAGCTCAAGAAGCTGCTTGTTGCGACTGGACTTATCCAACAAGGCGTCACGCACCGACTCCGCGCTGGCAACGGCCTGGCCCGCGCGCTTCAGCTGTGCCTGTGCCTGAGCCAGACCATCTTGTTTTTGAACCATGAGGTCAATCTGTGCCTGGATCCGGTCAAGTTCTCTTTGCGCCCCCGCAGCGTCAAGGGAGTTCCAATCCGCCTGCAACAAGGCGCGTAACTGCAAAATGAGGCTCTGCTGCCGCTCATAGTTGCGATCCCCCTCAGCCCTTGCCTCCAGCGCCTCTGCTTCCTCTCTGCGCAGGCGCTGCAATTCTGTCTGCAAAGCCTGACGTTTGGTTTCGATCGAAGAGCCCAACACCCAACGGCTGGGATCATCAATCTTGCTCCGATCATCTTTTTCGTGGCGTGTCTTCGAATGCTTCACCTGGCCAGAAAGCGAAACACCGCGCGAAACTGCCCGCAGTTCCGCTGGGGTCTGAACACAGAGGTAATCAAAGCGCTTGATGATCTCTGCATAGAGCCACTCAGAAAACTCCCCCTCGCTGACCGTAATCTTATACACCAAACTGCGCTGGTCACTTGGCGCATCAACTTTTGGCGCCTCATGAGTCACCCGCAAATACACCAGACGCTGACCCAGATGGTTGCGATCAACGTAGTCGCTGACAAAGGGATAGAGGTCATCTGGCACAAGCAGAGTCTGCGCCAAACCTCTGAGCACCCTCTCGATAGCACCGGTCCACCGGGATTCCTCAGGGCGCACGCTGATCATCTCGCCTGCAAAGGCAAGCCGCTCAAGGTTCACGTCAGCTGCCTGAGCCAGATCCCTGCGCAGGTTCAACAACTTGCCGCTCAGGGCAGAATGCTGAGTCTCCAGAACCTGTAGCTGTTGCTCGATAGCTTTACGCGCCACGCTGGCTTGATCGGCGCGCGCAGCCAGAGCATAACGCGACTGACGGGCCTGCGTATCTTCCTGCGCCTCCTGAAGACGAAGCCTGACCTGCGCTACAAAGTCATCGGCGCCGAGGCCCTGACCAGGCAACTCCAGGCCCGCCTTTTGGGCAGATTCAGAAAGCCGCTTTAGCTCCGCCTGCATCTGCTCCAGTTGACGCGCGGCCAGGCTCTTCTCTTTTGTCAGTATCTCCAGCTCACGCGCGCCGAGCCCGTCGGCCTTGCGCCGGGCGCTCTCCTGCTCCAGACGCCTCTTGTCCAAAGACTCCTCGGCCTGCCTGACTTCGTTTTCAAGCGCCTCGCTCTCTTGTAAAAGCTTTTCAAACTTCAGCTCTGTTTCTGTAAGCGTGTGGCGCAGCGTAAAAGCCTCAAGATGGGAGCGCTCTTCACCGAGCCGCTTGCTGCGCTGCAAAAGCTCCCGGCGTTGCTGGGCATGTGTGTCGAGCTTTTCTAACACCTCAGTCTGGCGGCGCGCATCCACCACCAGGTGATGGGCGGCGGACAGCTCGTCGAACTGCTCGATTGCCCGGTCAGCAAGTTCGAAGGTCTCCGGAGGATCAAGCATAAATTCACGGAGCAGCACGTCAAGGCTCGTAAGGTTTTTTGCTGACTGTGTCTTATGCAATAGCAGCTGGGCCTGATCGCCAGCCAGATCAAAGCGCCTTTGCATCTTCTGGGCAAAAGCGGAATATTCTGAGTTGATACTCCAGGCCGGAAATGCGGCCTTCAGGCGACGCATATCAAGCCCATCTGCCACAAAAGCCTCAAGCGAAAGCAGATCCACCGGCTCTTCTGCCACTATGAACAGGCTGCGCACATCCTTGGCCGCAGCCGCGCTTTTAGCCGCATGTAAAAGGCGAATAAGGCTGGTGATTTTCCCCTGGCCATCACTGAATGTCAGGCAGATACCGCTCCAGGCTGGCCCCGGTCGCAAAAAAGCCGTGACCGGTTCGCCGGAATCACTATCGGCCTCCCGTTTATAGGCGCCGCGCACATAGGTGAGCAGGCTGCGCGACCGGTCGCCCACCCCACCCTCTTGTGCGGCAGCATTTAGCCTCAGCTTTGCCGGTCGCACCAACACTGCCGCCATCGCATCGAGCAGAGAGGATTTTCCCGATCCCGATTCGCCCGTAATAAGCAGTCCGCTTCGCGGTACCGGCATATCAACATAATGGTCGAAGGTACCCCAATTAACCAACTGAAAGCGCTGCAGGCGATGCTGTCCGGGCACTATCATTGCACGTCCTCGCTCTCATTTTCTGGTTCGTCTTCGCTGTCTTCTGCGGGCTGCTCGGCTAATAAGCGTTTAAGCTCCTTTGTCACCGCAAGGACCTGGTCAGCGTCAAAAACAAGCCGCAATACGGGAGAAATCTCAAAGCGATCGCTTTCCGGCGTCGAAAGCAATACGGATTGCTTCTTCATTTTCTCAAGAGAGGCACTTACTCTTCTGCCGAAACCCAACTCGTCATTTTGCGAAGCGTTCCGGTAGACCTTCAGGTAGTCAACGATATCAGTCTGCCCAATAAAGACCCGCCGGTCGGTCGCCTCAGCATGCAGAAGTTGCTCGCGCAGGAAAAGCACCAGCGCCGTATCAATCAGAGTGAGGCGCTGGCTGCGGACCACTTTGGGCAGCTCTGCTTCCTCTGAACTCATATTCCGTATGAAAGCAAGCCCGGCCTCAGTATCTACCACAAGCTCCAGAAACAAGTCACCCAGGCTTTCCCTAAGCTCATGTTCTGCCCGCAGTAGTATGACCCAGGCTTTCGAGTGACGCTCCTGTGAAATATAGGGGCCCCGCAGCAGTTGTACCAGCACCCTGCGCGTCGCTTCAGGGAGGCGTCCAAAGTCTAACGGTGCTAAGTCGCCCCCGATAGCACTATCTGAAGTGACCGCATCCTCTTCAAAGTCATCGGCTTCTTCAGAGACGTCAAAACTATCCAGCAGAGATTCGCTCATGTCATTCTCCTATCACCGTCGGACCCGGACGCCCGGTCAAAGATGCGTCGCGTTGCCTCCACGCGTCGCAGCTGCCCATCCTTTGTTTCCCACTGCAGAACTTCAGTCCCGGAAGCGCTCATGCCCATTGCATCAGAAAGTACCAGCAGCCCAATAATCGAAGCCAGACCCTGGGTAGCGGGGTGACGCTTGAGCACCTCAGCTATCGAGGCCACCTGTTGATGATCCAGCACCTCAGCAACGTCACCGCGCAGCTCGTTAAAGTCAACCTCACTTAATCTGACCTGCTCGCGCAGGCGCTCAATGTCAAGCGGCGCCTCATCAAGATATTTAACCGGACGACTCACGCGTGTGTCCGAGGGGTCATACAAGTTCCATGAGCTTATCGAAGAGATCGAGATTGAGCTGGCCGCAAGTTCATAACCTGTTTGTTCCTGCGGACGAAGAGTACGCGAGGCCTCCAGAAGAGTCTCTTTCGCCTGATCCAGAGCATCTGCCACCCTGCGGTGCTCGCGGAAAGCCTGCGACTCAACAAAACGGCGCAAGCTGCGGGCAAGACTGGTCATAACATCGCGCACCTGACTGCTTTCTGCCTGCAACCTTGAAAGCCAGCGCCTGAGAAAGACGATCTCTTCATCAGAAAGGACCGTTGCAAAATCCCGGGAAAGCACGGTGTCGACCGAAGCGTCAAACGCGTTAGCGCGCTCAGGATCAAGCACCAGGTTATAAAAGGCAACAAATGACCTGCCCGCCTCGGACTGGTCAATATCATCAAAACCGTCAAATACCTGGTCAAGAATATCGCCCCGGGAGCCCGTCTGCCTGATAATTTGCTCGCGAAGATCCTGATTGACCCGTTCAAGTTCTTCGCGCACCCGCGCAAAGTCCCCCGGGACACTGCCTGCCAGCCGTATAATCTCTGTCAGACGCTCAATGGCCTCTGCGTCGTTAATGCTCTCATAGTTTCCGGCGCTGACTTCTGCAATCGCGCGCTCCAGCTCTTCTTGTTCCCTCAACAGGGCTTCAAGGTGCGAGGCGGGGTTAGGGTCGGTATCCCGGGCCAACTCAGAGAGCAGGCCGGCAACATTGGCAAGTCTTGAAGAGGTAACGCTTGAATGCGGGTCTTCCACCTCTGCGACAAAACGAATAGCTGCCAGCGCGGCAGGCGACAACTCAACCAGCTCTTCACGCCCTTGACCCGGATGGCGAACAATCAGCTTTGCGGAAACCCAATCCGCCAGATACTCCTGGGCGCTTTTAGGAAGATCAAAGCCCTGATCGCGCAAAGCAGAGAGGTCTTCGCGCAACGATTCAAGAAATTCAGCCGCTGTCAAAACGCGCTGTTGCCCGCCTAAATGCTCGCCCAAAACAGCAGCTACAACCGGCAGAGTATCCTTCCGGATAAGCTGCAGGCCAGGATCAGATTCCTGATGGCGGCGCAAGGTTACCGCCCGGGCAGCAACTCCCTCGCTACTCATGGTCGTGCCAATCTCTGATGACAATCACGCATCTCACATAGTCTTGCAGACCAGTATCTGGAAGTGGCTCTCTGTTTGTGCGCTTGCGCCTGCTCTTCACCTTCATGCCTTTTGCCTCAGTGTGCGTTCGTGAGAACCATTATATCCTCTGCCTCTGACAAGACACCGCGAAGCTTATTTCACCTACAGGTCAAGGCTGCCTGGATTCAGCAGAAAGTCCCTGAGGCCCATAGTTACCACACCATGTTCATCACGGCTCAGTTTTACGTTGCTCCCTACTACAATAATCTTTTTAAAAGAATCATTCGTCGCAAGCAAAGAACGCTCCTCTTGTATACGCTTCTGTGCGTCAGGAATAGCAAAGGCGCTTTGGATGTAGTAACGTCTGCTACCTTCATTGGCAACAAAGTCAATCTCGATACGCTTGCGCTTGCCCTTCTCAACGATATCAACAGCTCCAACATCCACCTGGAAGCCGCGTATCACCAGCTCATTGTAGACTACGTTTTCCATTATATGAGCTTCTTCTTGTTGCCTGAAATTCAGCCGTACGTTGCGAAGTCCTACATCCTCGAAGTAATATTTGAGCGGAGTGCCTATATATTTCTTGCCTTTCACATTGTATTGATGAGCATGGCTCAGGAGAAACGCATCTTCAAGATAGTCCAAGTAGCTCTTAATCGTAGGGGCAGAAAGTGAGACGTTCTTTACGCTCTTAAATGTCTTCTCGAGCTTATCAGGGTTGGTGAGAGAGCCAACAGATGACGCCACGATGTTGACGAGCTCACCGAGTTCATTCTCTTGTTTGACCTTATAGCGCTCTACAATATCACGAAAGTAGGTTTCCCTGAAAAGCCTGTCCAGGTAACTGATCTTATCCTGGTCGTTTTTCAAAGAAACAAGATAGGGCATCCCCCCAAATGTGAGATAGTCGGCCCAGGCATCATCCCAGCCATCATTTCTCGCTGAGTTGAACTCTAAAAAGCTTAGGGGATGCAATCGAACCTCATCGCCCCTTCCCCTGAACTCGGTAATTACATCACTGGAGAGAAATTTTGAGTTGCTCCCAGTAACATACACGTCGAGATTCTCGATGTGCAGGAAGCCGTTTAGCACATCCTCAAATTCGGGCAACAGCTGCACCTCGTCGAGAAAAAGATAGTACTGGCCTTTCCTGACTCGTGAGCGCACATAGTCATCGCAAGCGTCAGGATTACGCAGTGCCTTATTCTTGCGGTCATCAAAAGCGATACTGATAATATGATCCTCTGGCACACCACCACTCAGCAAGTGCTCTTTAAAAAGATTGAACAGCAAATAGGATTTTCCGCACCTTCGCACGCCGGTAATGACTTTGATCAGACCATTATGTTTACGACCAATCAGTTTTTCCAGATAGTTTGCACGTTCAATTCTCATGATTTCTCCATTTTAGAAATTTGTTATTTATGACAATTATCTAAAATCATTTTACCACTGCTCGTGAAGCCAACAAAGAAAACTTACTTCTGTTTTGCTGAGTTTATCATGCAGCAGATCAAGCCTTCAAACAAGTAAAACGGGACGTGCTACGGTGTGAAGCTATTTCACTCAATGATAGAGCAGGGCGCTGGCCTGTTAGTTAATGCGTGTTCCGCACGAGAAACTACACCAGTTCGCTATCTCTAACCAATCCATGAGCCTGCGCGAAAAAAGCTCTTCAGAACTCCCTCTCTATCAGACGATGTCTCTCCTCCAGATTGCTCACGCTGACAAGTAAGTATAATTGGTTATTGAAAATGACACGAGGTCATCTTTACCGTGCGCTAAGGAGGCAGTGATGTGTGACACCCTGTGCAAGCTCGCAAACTGGAGTTCTGATGGCCAGTGCTACTTTGCAAAGAACAGCGACCGGAGCCCTAATGAGCCGCTTTTGACCCTGCGTATTGCGGCCCAGCGCCATGAACCGGGCGCCCGGCTTCGCTGCACCTATGTCGAGATCGACCAGGTTGAGCAGACCCGGGAGATGATACTCTGCAAGCCGTCCTGGACCTGGGGCGCAGAGATGGGAGTAAACGACGCCCGCGTCGCTATTGGCAACGAGGCGGTGTTTACCAAGGCAAAACGGGGGGCGCCCGCTCTGATCGGGATGGACCTCCTGCGCCTGGCGCTTGAGCGTGCGGACACGGCCACAGGCGCGGTCGAGGTGATCGTTGATCTGCTTGAGCGCTATGGGCAGGGCGGTAATTGCGGCTTCGATCATGAGTTCTACTACGATAACAGCTTCCTCGTATGCGACCCTGAAAAGGGCTATGTCCTGGAGACCTCGGGTAAGAACTACGCGGTGGCAAAGATCACGGACCGCTACGCCATCTCCAACCGCCTTTGTATCGGCGCCGACCACGTCATGCAGGCAGGCGTCGATGCAGGCGAGGATTTCGCGCGCCATTTCAGCGAGCCCGTGCAGACGCATTTTTCCCAGTCCAAGAAACGCCGATGCGAGGTCACAGAAGGCCTGCGCGCGACGGGCGGCGCAGCCGGCCTGACAGAAGTGCTCCGGACCCACGCGCCGGGCGCCGCGGGCCGCGAGCTCTCCCATGCGAGCGTTGGCAGCGTCTGCATGCACGCTGGCGGCCTGATCGGCGACCACACCACGGGCTCTTTGATCGCGACTCTGCGCAAGGACAAGCCGATCACATTATGGGTGACGGGGGCCTCAACGCCCTGTATCTCTGCCTTCAAGCCGGTGTTCTGGGGCTCCGATACGCCGCCAGTTTTTGACGACCCCGCTCAAAGCCTCCAGTATTGGATGGCGCGGGAGCGCCTGCACCGAGCCGCCCTGGCCGGTAAAGTGGATGTTTCTGCCCTGCGCGCACGAATCGGGGAGCTGGAGCGGCAGTGGTTTGCCACCGAGGAGCAGATCATGAGCGCTGAGATCCCGGATGTTACCGCGCTTGCCGCGCTGTCTGCCCGCGCCAGCGAGGAAGAACAAGCGCTGATCAAAGAGCTCTCTGATGAAGATTGGCAAGCACCCTTTGGCACAAGCCGCTTCGCGCGCTATTGGCAGAAGAAGAATGCGCGACTCGGGCAAGAGACTTGCGTCTCAAAGACTCTGGACTGGTGAGCGATCACATGACGCAGGGGCCTGAGGAACGCACAATGAACAAGGTGATCGTCGCGCCCGACAGCTTCAAAGGAACGCTGAGCGCCGGGCAGGCCGCCGACCTCATCGCTGCAGAAGTTGCGGCGCGCTACCCCAACTGTACCGTGGTGAAACTGCCGCTGGCCGACGGCGGCGAAGGCAGCGCTGAGACCATCATCGCCGCCTCAGGCGGAAGAATTATGGAGGCGCAGGTCCTTTCTCCGGACGAGCGGCAAATCACCGCAGGTTTTGGCGTCACTGCCTCGGGCCAGGCGGTCTTAGAGGTGGCGGCAAGCAGCGGGATCACCCAACAGGCCGGCCTGCACCCGATGACTTCAAGCACCTTTGGATTTGGACAATTGATCCTGCACGCGCTTGAGCTAGACCTGCGGGACTTCTTCTTGTGCCTGGGTGGGAGCGCGACCACCGACGCCGGATGCGGCATGGCGGCTGCCCTTGGCGCCACCTTCCTGGACGAAAACGGGACAAGCTTCATCCCCTGTGGCGCGACCTTGCAACAGGTAGCACGCATCGATATGAGTAGCCTTGACCAACGAGTGCAGGGCAGCAACTTCACCGTGATGTGCGATGTCGAAAACCCGCTCTACGGCCCGTGCGGAGCGGCGTGTGTCTACGGCCCTCAAAAGGGAGCGAACCCCACCCAGGTCCGCGCTCTGGACCGCGGTCTGCGCCATATCGCCGAGGTCTTCCTCCAGATGTTCGGCCACGACTACGCATGCGTCCCCGGCGCCGGCGCCGCAGGAGGCCTGGGCTTTGGCTGCCAGGCTTTCTTGAACGCCCGGCTTGAGAGCGGGATCGACGCTATCCTGGAGCTCTGCGACTTCAAGAAACACCTTGAGGGCGCCGACCTCATCATCACCGGCGAAGGCCAGCTTGATGATCAGAGCCTCTCCGGAAAAGCCCTCTCAGGAATCTTGCGCGCCGCCGGGAACGTGCCCGTCATATCGATCTGCGGAATCTGCGACGCGCCGACAAGCCTGCTACGCGAGCACCACCTGATAGTCTTCGAGACCAGCAAGGGCATATCCGCCAAGGAAAGCATGGAGCACCCAGAAGAGCACCTGAGCCGTACCACCGCTAAAGCTCTGAGCCCTCTCATGGTCTCTCCATTTTAGAAATCTGTCATTATAAGCAGGTATCTAAAGCCATTCCCACAATTACATTCGTTAAGACATCATTAGGGCCATATAGTGCTCCTGAATGCGATGCTTTTCTATTCCCACTCGATGATTATCGGTATAGCTGAGGAGCAGATCGTTAATTGATATGCCGTCCCGTCTGCCTCGTATACTTCCGTATACCAAAATGGCAGTTTATGGTGGTGCTCATATGGTACTCAGGCACTAATACTAAATGGTATCTGACTCTTGCTCTAAGTCAGGCTGATGAGCACTTTCCAAATCGAAATATTCCAGATAACGTATGTCCCCTTCCTCAAATTGCTGTTCCATTTCCTCGGCTGTCTTTTCCAAACCTGGACACCGCATTTTACTAAAATCAAGGTATTGAGTAATACCCTCTTCGCCCTCATCAAAAATGCGATCAAACTCTTCGGCTGTTATTTGCGCACCCATACCCTAGCTTTTCTCCAGTTCGGTGACAAGGAAATTCTGAAGCTCCGGAATGCTCTCTGTAGCAGTTTGCCAAACGATTGTCTCATCTACATTGCCATAGTCATGCCCGATGATATTACGCATACTGGTAATTTGATGCCAGGGCATTTGTTCAATAGTTTTCTCTTTATACCCATCTGACAACTTGGATGCCAACTCCCCGATCTGGAAAACATCCATATTGATCGAGTTATAGAATTCGTGGTCATCAAGATACTCTTGATACACGTAATCATGCTTAACAAGAGATGCCTTGACTTCGTTGCAAAGTTCAAGCATGATTTTGAGTCTTGCGCAATCTTTATCGTTCATACACTTGCTTCCTTTCACGCAAAACGTTACCTCTGAATTCTTGTCGTGCTCGTGTCAAATGATGAGCCCGACTGTCCAGACCGCCCGTAGTAACCATGTCAACTTTTCCCTCACCGAACTGGTCTTCAAATGCTCCAAATATTCCCCCGCACAGCCATTCAGTACCAGTGGCGCCTTCGATATCAATAAGAAGATCCACGTCACTGTCGGCATCGGCTTCGCCCCGCGCATGAGAGCCGAAGACCCACACGGCCTTTAGGTTATGTTTCTGCGCAACTGGAGCAACCTTATCCGCTATCTGCTCTAAGGACAACTGCATGATCTTCACCTCCTGGTTCTCAACGTAAGACTATTATATCGTCTAGAAGTCGCGAGTCTGTAGAGTCAAAAGGCTCATATCTTCTAGCTATTGAAAAGAATCGGGTTTTGGCAACCCATAAGCCAAGAGGTATTATTTCAGTTGCTCCCACCTGATAGCGGCCATCATTATTGTGGTGCGCTGGCATACGTCTTGGTGATTTCTTATGCGTTCTCGTATACTAGACTAAGAGCTCAGCGGTGATTATTTGATACTCGTGCTGGAATCACCGTGATAAGCTAGTAGGTGTCGAACAGCGAGAGGACCAGTCATTTGCTGGAACAATTACTTGAATACTGGTACTCTCTGGAATTTTTTCAGCCAAATTGGCCTGTTCGGGAAAAGGAAGATTTTAACCTGGTCAAAAATCTTCCCCCGTGGCCTGTCAAAAACCCAGACCCCCAAATACGAGCAAGCTATGATATCTATTTCGGTAAAGCGATTGCCTATGACCTCATCGTCTGGGCCTTCAACAACCTTGGCCTCATTGTGGAAGACTCACCTATCGATCGTGATCAGTCAAAGGTTTGTTCATGTGCATGGAAGGTCAATGAAGAGGGCATCTATGTGCCCGAGTCTTTTGCGATCTCCAGCTTCTTATGGGCACTCTGTACGATGGTGCATGCAAATGACTTTAAAGTAAATCTGAATCTGGATGACCTGGAGCGTTTCCAAGCCCAGTTCAACACTGCCTTGATCGAAAAAGAGACTCCTTTTTCTCTGCCGGATCTTCAGAGTGTCTTCATGCAGGTATGCGGCAAGTTAGGTATTCCGAATGATATTGCCGGTTCATCTATCTGGGCGCATCGAAAACTTCAATATCGAAAAAAGGATGGGACATTTCCGCCGCTGGAGCCCGCTACGGAGTTGATGTCTAGCTACTACGTGCGTGACATCGCTTGCATACGAAAAAATCCCGGCGAACGAGTACGACGTTATGCGCAAGCCCTGTGTGATCCCCTATCACAACGAGTAAGTGTTGATAGTAACACTTATGCTATGCAGCGTTGCCTACAGGCAGAGCGCTTTCCCAAGGGCGCCTGGCCTTCCGTGTATTTCCCGAGCTTAATGCAGCAGTTGGCTATCAATCTGGCAGATCTAGACCAGAGCATTTTTTCGGTGAATGGCCCACCCGGCACTGGCAAGACAACTCTTTTGAAGGAAATTGTGGCTTCCAGCGTCGTGCAGCGTGCTGCTTTGATGGCACGCTACGCATCTCCGGATACCGCCTTTCAAAAACAGGAATTCACCAATCCGCCTGACAAATACAACCGAACTTTCTATTGCCCGGACGAAACCCTAACGCCCTTTGGGATACTGGTGGCATCCAACAACAATGCAGCAGTGGAAAACATATCAGTCGAACTGCCAAAAGCAATTAGCAAAGATCGGACAGGACATTTCGTTCATACAGAGCATCGCGACAAAGCTTATTTCGCTGACATCGCGACCTCCCTGCTAGGAGAATCAGCATGGGGACTTATTTCAGCTCGTCTTGGAAAGAAGAAGAACTTAAGTGAGCTGAAAGACCGACTTTGGTGGGCCAACGAAGGCGCTACGCTGAAACAATATTACGATGAGCCTCAACCTGACTGGAAGACTGCACAGCGGAACTTTCTCGCAGCACTAGCATCTGTAGAGAAAGAGCAGGCGCGCATCACCCAAGTTCAGAAAACACTGGAGCATTACTATGCGGCAATCGAGGCGGAGCAGGATGAAATGAACCGCCTCGGAGAGTGCCAGGTAGAGCAGAGCAAACAACTCCATCTTTACCGCGAACAACAGATCGTGCTGGATGGATTAGAAGGGATTCATTCCGCGCAGCAGCAGAATACCGAGATACTTAAAGCAAGCCTCTCCTGGTTCAAGCGTCTACTCCCAATCCTTTTCAAAAAGGACCCCGTGGTGCAGGAGTGGAAGCAGATTAAGCTTGATGCAGGCAAAACACTAATAACTATCACACGTCAACGTACAATACTGCAGGCAAAAGATCAGGCGCTGCAGGCCACCCAAGAGCAATGCCGTGTGCATGAAACGGCACGTCAAAAAGCACGAGCAGAACAACAACGACTTAATACCCTTCTTGAGCCAAAAAGAAAAAGATTCGGAAGCAACTTTGCTGATGACAAGTTCTGGCTAGACATCTGCACAAACGAAGACTCTCACTCCGCCTGCCCCTGGACAGACGAGGGATACGATATTTTACGGGAGGAACTATTCTACCAAGCGCTTATGCTACAAAAAGCTTTTGTGCTGAATAGTAATAGTGTCAAGCAGAACTTAAACAGACTGTTTGGCATGTGGGACGGACGCTTTTCTGCGGAAGATCGCAAGGCCGCTTATGGCAGCCTGTTGAATACGTTGTTTTTTGTGATTCCGGTCATTTCGACCACTTTTGCCTCGGTGCACAACTTTTTAGATGGCGTCCAGCCAAATGAGCTTGGTATTCTTGTGGTAGATGAGTCTGGTCAAGCTACACCACAAAGTGCGCTCGGCGCTTTGTGGCGCACGCGTAAGGCCATTATTGTAGGTGATCCCCTGCAAGTTGAACCCATTATGACAACGCCGCTTGAATTATGTAAACGATTTGCTGAAGACAATGATCTACCCTCCATTTATAGGGCTCCTGAGTTGTCTGTCCAGATATTAGCAGATGCACAAAATCCATTTGGTGGGCTTCGGAAAATAGGGGATGAAGAACTCTGGCTGGGTTGCCCACTTGTGGTACATCGCCGCTGCACAGAACCAATGTTCAGCATCGCCAATCAAGTAGCTTACGAAAACCGGATGTTTTGCAAAACCACACCACCTACAGCAGGCAAGCCCTTTTTACTCGAGCGCTCCACCTGGTTCAATGTCCCCGGTGAGGAAATTGGAGGCAAAAACCATACTGTGCCGGCACAAATTGATCTTGTGGCACAGCTATTGGAAAAAGCTGCCACCCAATTTGATAGCTTACCAAACCTGTATATCATTACGCCGTTTATAACAGTGAAACACGCCCTTGAACAAAAGCTGCGCCCCCTGCTGAAAAGGCTCCTTCCAGACATTGACAAAGATGAGACCAATAAATGGCTAGAAGAAAACTGCGGCACCATTCACACCTTCCAGGGCAAGGAAGCAGATGAGGTGCTACTGGTACTGGGATGTGACACTCAAAAGGGTATTAGCGCTGCTCGCTGGGTGGGGCGAAAACCAAACATTATCAACGTAGCAATATCCAGAGCAAAATATCGTGTAGGAGTCATTGGGGCATACGATCTATGGAATCGCATCCCGTATGTACAAGTAGTTTGCGACATGCTGAAGGAGTCGGTTGAATGAGGGGCCCACACCCATCCGTGTGGCGATAGGTTTTCTGACCTGCAAGCCACCAGGTATTATTCCAGCTACTCCCACTCGATGGTTGCGGGGGGCTTGGGGGTGACGTCGTAGGTTACGCGGTTGACGCCTTCGACCTCAGCTACGATGCGTGTGCTCAGCTTTGTCAGCAGCTCATAGGGGAGCTCCGCGACATCAGCGGTCATCGCGTTGGTCGAGCGTATCGCGCGGATGACGACCGGGCGGGCGTAGGTACGCTTCCCGTCCTCGGTTCCCGTGCACTGGACATCGACCAGGATGCAGAAGTACTGCCACACGCTGCGCTGCGTGTCCCAGGCAGCGATCTCTTCACGCACGATCGCGTCCGCTTCGCGCAGGATGTCGAGCTTCTCCTTCGTCAGCGCGCCGACGACCCGCACTCCCAGGCCAGGACCGGGGAAGGGTTGGCGCCACACGATATGATCCGGCAGCCCCAGATAGGCGCCGACCTTGCGCACTTCGTCCTTGTAGAAGTACTTGACCGGCTCGACCAGCTCGAAATGTACGCCTTCGGGGAAGGGTACCACATTATGATGATACTTCACGTGCTCGGTACCTTCGGTGCCGGTCTCGATGATGTCGGGATAGATCGTGCCCTGAGCAAGGAACTTCACGCCGTCGAGTTTCTCGGCCTCCTCGAAAAAGATCTTCCAGAACTCGCCGCCGATGATCTTGCGCTTTTCCTCCGGGTCAGTCACGCCTGCCAGCAGCCCCAGATAGCGATCCTCCCGGTCAAGGTGGACAAGATCCATCTTGAACTGGTCGCGGAACACTGCTTCTATCTGAGCTGGCTCATCCTTGCGCATGAGGCCGTGGTCAACGAAGATGCAGGTCAGCTGGTCACCGATCGCTTTATGGAGCAAGGTCGCTGTCACTGCACTGTCAACACCGCCAGAAAGTGCGCAGATAACTCGATCGGAACCTATCGTCTCACGCAGGTGAGCAACCTGCTCCTCGACAACAGCTGCAATAGCCTCCGGGCTCGAAAAATCATAATCGGGACGACTCATATAATTCCTTTCTCAAGTGATTTTTCACAGAATAGCACAATGACGCGAAGTAACATCGACTTCACAGAATTGTTTTACTAAAAGCAAGCTCTCCTGAGGCCACTTCTGGAGGTGAGCGCCTCAACACCTCAACACCTCAGCGTCTTGGCCCACCCGGACACGCCATTAAGACCCTGCGCCCAGCAGCTTACCCCACGCGTACAAAGGCCTCAAGCAGATAGTCCCCCGGGCTGACCAGGCTGATCTCATCAAGCAAGAATATGTTATACACTGGCCCGGTGGCCCTCAGGCTGTTCTTCTTAAGGTATTTGGCCATCCGCTTTTCCAGATCGTGAGTCTCTCCATAAGGACCAACCGAGTAACCCGTCAGGTAATTACCCGCAGAAACCTTGTCCTTGCCCTGCGGATCAACACTGAAGAAGTGCGTGGGCCGCCCTGGCTCCTCCACAAATTCATCGATATCATCGAAGACGCCCCCCACAGGGAACCGCAGATCGATACCGTAGCGATCAGCCATACGATAGAAATGGCTGAATGCCCGATCAAACGAAGCAGAGGTGGTGAAATCATTTTCTGGCCCTACGGTAATCGAGGATTCCGGGCGGTAGCGCACCGCGAGTTGATCCGGTACGGCCGAAAGCCCTTTGGAGATCAGGTCACAGTAGGTCTCGATCACATCACGCTCGCGTGACAGACGCACCAACTCAGCCTCAACATCTTCTTTCTTTTCGACGAATAACGACTGCATGCGTTCCGGCGTACGATGGTCAACAAACGTTTTCACTTCGCTGGTTTTGAGCCCAAAACCATGGAGCAAGTCAATAACGCTCACCGCTATCAGTTGAAATGGCTGATAGCGCCGGTATCCGTTCTCTCCACGATAGGCTGGAGAAAAAATCCCCAGCTTGTCAAAATAACGTAGCGTAGATTGCTTGATACCTGTTAGTTGGGAAAACTCATGTATTGAAAGCAAACCTTTACTTCCTGCTGTCATGGCTATTGCACCCTTTCGCTCAGCACGCCCCACAGACTTCGCCAGCACAGAGCCCTCTGCTTTTGTATGCCCTTATACAGCTAATAAAAATACTAGTTGTATGTAATAATTATCGTAGCACAAACCAAACATCACAATTGGTACTTTCTTCAAAAAGAAAGTGGATTTTGCAACTAAATCATCCAGAATTGCCCTAAATGGTCTATTTGCCCCTCTCATCGCCCCTATCAGGGCCGCCATCGCAAAATATTGCCCACTGTCAAACCCTTGCTAACAAGCAGCCAGGTAGGCAAAACACGTGAGAGAAAATCGGGTGGTCACAAAAAGATTTCATACGCTACAATAAAAAGCATGCCTATTTCTTTCACGGATACCCGCAGCCTTACCGGTGCGCCTGTCTCGTTTACCGAGGCGATTCTGACCGGGCTTGCGCCAGGGGGCGGATTGTTTGTCCCAACCGGGCTTCCCTCTTTCAGCATGACAGATTTGCGCGAGCTACACGCGCTGCCCTATCACGAGCGCGCCGCCCGGGTCTATCGCGCGTTTGGCGTTGATCTTGATGACGAGACGCTGGACGCCCTGTGCGCCGACGCTTATGGCCAACAGTGGGATACTCCTGCGATCGCTCCGTTTCATGAGCTGGCAGACAACACCTTCATTCTGGAGCTGTGGCATGGGCCGACCTCTGCGTTTAAGGACCTGGCACTCCAGCTCATGCCCCGCACCTTCAGCGCCGCCATCAAAAAGCAGCGCGCCTCAGGCGGGCTGGACCATGACGTGCTGATCCTGGTCGCGACCAGCGGCGACACCGGTACGGCCGCGCTTAACGGCTTTGCCGGACGCCCGCACACCAACATCATCGTGTTCTATCCGGCTGACGGCGTAAGCGAGATCCAGCGCCGCCAAATGGTTTCGCAGGCCGGCGATAACCTTGCCGTCTTTGGTGTGGAGGGCAACTTCGACGACTGCCAGAGCGCCGTCAAAGCGGCGTTCAATGACACGGAGCTGGGCCGGCGCCTGGCCGCAGACGCCGACTTGCAATTCTCCAGCGCGAACTCGATAAACTGGGGGCGCCTCATGCCCCAGATCGTCTATTACCTGAGCGCCGCCGCGGAGCTGCTCGCCACGGGCGTTATCACGCCAAAGCGCCCGCTTGACATTGCCGTGCCAACCGGCAACTTTGGCAATATTTTAGCCGCCTACTACGCCAAACGCATGGGCGCGCCCATCGGGCGGCTCATCTGCGCGAGCAATGAGAACAAGGTGCTCGCTGACTTTCTGGCCAGCGGCGTCTACGACATCTGCGACCGTATGTTCACGACGACCCCGACGCCGAGCATGGACATCCTCATTTCGAGCAACCTTGAGCGGCTGCTGTATGAGCTTGCGGGCGCGAAGGCTTGCGCCGCCTGGATGGATGAGCTGCACCGCAGCCAGCGGTTCACGGTCGATCCGTCCACGCTGGCGCGCATCAAGGATGAGTTTGTGGGCGGCTGGCTGGACAACAATGAGACACTTGCCGCAATCCGGCGCCTGTATGAGGAACAACACTACCTCTGCGACCCGCACAGCGCGCTGGCCTTTGAGGTGGGCCGCCAGATGAAGCCTGACCGGCCTTTGCTGGTCGCCGCCACGGCGCACTGGGCAAAGTTTGCCCCGGATGTCATGCGCGCGCTGACCGGAACTGCCTACGGCGCCGCGCTGCCCGCAGAATACGCGGCTTGCAGTGAGTTTGATCTTATGGGTAAAGTGCAGGAACTGGCGCCGCGCTCTGGCCACATCCCGCCCCACCTGGCAGGCCTGTCACAGTGCCCCGAGCGCTTTAACGCGACGATTCCCGCCGGCGCCGGCGCCGTACGCGACGCCGTCCTGAGCTTTATTCAGCGATAAATTCCAAGCATCGATGTATCACAAAAAGAAAGAGGTGCTCTGTCACTTCATCTGGCTAGGCGGGCAAACGAAGCAAAACGCCCTCGGGCTTTAAGCCCTTGGGCGTTTTGGTGAGAGCAGCCCAACAACGCCAGAGGGAGTGACAGAGTGCCGTAACTGCTATTCAGCGGCCTCGATAATCGCGCTTGCCACCTGTTTCTTGCGGCTGAGCACGCCCGGCAGCCAGGCAGAACCTGAGCTGAAGTCCGCGCCAAAAGCTTTGGCCGCCAGCGCCGTATCGCCTGTGGCAAACAGCTCCGTGCCCTCTTTGATGATGTCGGTCGCCATGAACAGGAACAGGCCCCAACCGCTTTCTGTAGCCATCTGGCTCATGGTTGCCAGCACCTGAGCACGGTTCTCCTCGACGGCGTCAAGGTTTACGCTCTCATACTGTACGATGCCGATCTTGATGCCGCCAGCCGCATACTCCTTCAGGTCATTGGCCAGGATCTTTGCGGGCTCAAAGGGCTCGCCTTCCAGACGCTTGTTAAAAAGCTCCATACCAAATTCAACCGGGTCCAGATCGAGGCGCTCCGCCAACGCGGCCACCAGGTGGCGATCCTGATCGGTCGCCGTCGGCGACTTGAGGATGACCGTATCGGTCAGCACCGCAGACAGCAGCACGCCAGCCAGCCAATCGGGCATCTCGACATCGGTGCGCTGGAAGTTTAAGGCCGCGATGGTCGCCGTTGAGCCCAGCGGCTTGTTGATGAAGGTGATGGGGCCAACCGTCTGGATGTCGCCGATGCGATGATGATCGACGATCATGCGGACGTCAGCCTGGGCAATGCCATCCCAGGACTGGGCCGACTCGTTGTGATCGACCAGCACGCAGGACAGCTCGCTTGGGTCATCGAATGCGGGGAGCTCTTCCGGCAATTGCTCGCTTGCGCCAAAGCGCTCGAACACCCAGGCGGTCTCGCGCGGGATCGGGCCCAGGCGCGCCGGGATAAACTCATCGCCGCTCGTCTCGGTCATATTCAGGTAATAGGCCGCCGCGACCGCCGCGCAAATGCTGTCGTTGTCAGGGCGCTTGTGACCAAATACATATACCGTGCTCATGATTCTCCCTCTCTGCAAGGAAACGATCTACCTGCTACTGATTGTAGCAGGAATCAGGCGCCCGTCACCCGCTCTGCGGATATCGCGCCCGGTTTGCGCCCGGTTTGCGTCTGGCTTGCGTCTGGTCATAAATCAGATAAATCCACCCCAAATCCGTGGTTTTTACCACCGATTTCTGCCGTTGAGCTTTGTTATACTGGCCCTGAGGACAAGGGGGAACTCTGCCGGATCTGTTGCACCCGCGCGTTTCGGAGCAAGAAGCAGGGCCCATATTGTCCGGAGCAACCGGAGCCAGCGTTGCCGGGGTCAGTAGTTCGCCAGAAAAATAACGCGATAAGGAGAGACATGATGACTGAAAATATGAAGAACCCGAATGATCGCAAGCGGGTCATTAAGGAGATCCTGACAGATCTTAACGACGGCAAAAGTCTGGAGGATGCGCGCGAAAAGTTCAGGGCAACTTTTACGGGAGTGGCCTCCTCAGAGATTGCCGCAGCAGAGGCTGAGCTGATCGGAGAGGGCGTGCCCATTGAGGAGGTGCAGCGCCTCTGCAGTGTGCACGCCGCGCTTTTCGAGGGCTCCCTTGAGGAGGAGCCCCAGGTCACGCTGGACATTCGCGACAGCACGGACCTGCCCGGCCACCCCGCAGACACCCTGCGCCGGGAAAACCGCGCCATCGAGGCGCTCTGCCGCCAGAGCATCGGCCCGCTTCTTGAGCGTTTTGTGGGCGCCGGCAGCGATGCAGATGACGCGCAGGCTACTGCCAGCGAGCTCATTGATACGCTGTCTGCGCTCGCAGATATCAAGCGCCACTACCAGCGCAAAGAGAACCTGTTCTTTCCCTATATGGAGCGCCACGGGATCAGCGCCCCGCCCAAAGTCATGTGGGGCGTTGACGATGAGATCCGCGCTGCCTTAAGCCAGGCGACCCGTGCTGCAGGCGACGCAGCGGCCGACCGCGCGCAGACAGCAGAAGCGATCCGTGCGGTGATCGTCGCCATCGATGAGATGATCTCGAAGGAAGAAAACATCATGCTGCCCCTGGTCATGGAGGCCTTTTCTACAGAGGAGTGGGAGCGCATCGCCCATGAGAGCGACGATCTGGGCTACTGCCTGATCGATACGCCGCCTGCCTGGGGTGACAGAGGCGGGAGTGGACTCGCAGATGCGGGCGCGGATGCGGCGGGGGCAGCTCCGACAGCAACCGCGCAGTACAGCACTGGCACCATCACGCTG
>Ga0123357_10000937_pt1 | contig 29683 bp, 27 predicted proteins | sample TergutEmb28metaG_FD_89873 | JGI IMG/M metagenome (GOLD analysis project Ga0123357, IMG submission 89873) | Embiratermes neotenicus P4 segment gut microbial communities from Petit-Saut dam, French Guiana - Emb289 P4 | ecosystem: Host-associated > Arthropoda: Insects > Digestive system > Gut ...
AACAGCCCTGTCATCCAAGCCTCGACTTCGTCCGCCTCGCGCGGCAACTTGTCGCTTAGGATCTCATAGCCGTCCTCGGTGATGACGATGTCGTCCTCGATGCGCACGCCGATGCCGCGCAGTTCCGGCGGCACGGCCAGATCGGTCGACTTGAAGTACGCCCCCGGCTCGACCGTCAGCACCATACCTGGCTTGAGCACGCTGTCGCGGTAGTTCTCCCGCAGCGCATGGGCGCAGTCGTGTACGTCCAGGCCAAGCATGTGGCTTGTGTTGTGCACCATCCAGCGGCGGAACTGTCCGCCGTCGTCAGCCAATGCCTCAGTTGCAGGAACGGGGAGGATGCCCCAGCTTTCAAATGTGTGAGCCAATGACGTCACTGCCGCCCGGTGGACATCCATGAACATGGCTCCCGGCCTAGCCGCATCGAACCCTGCCTGCTGCGCAACGCGGACCGCGTCATAAACCTGACGCTGCGGTGCGCTGAAGTGTCCGTTGATCGGGATGGTACGAGTAATGTCGGCCGTGTACAGCGAATCGACCTCGATGCCGGCGTCCATCAGCATCAGTTCCCCGGGACGGATGTCACCATCGTTGCGAATCCAGTGCAGCGTGTTCGCGTGATCACCAGCCGCAGCTATCGTGTCATAGCCGACGGCGTTGCCGGTGTGACGGGCGTGCAACCCGAAGACACCCTCAACCCAACGTTCGCCCCGCCCAACTTCAGCGGCCTGGCCCAGTTGCTTGACGACGGCTTCGAAGGCCAACGCTGTCAGATCGCACGCCTTGCGCAGCTCGGCCAATTCGAAGTCGTCCTTGAACAAGCGCAGTTCAGAACAGGCTACTCGTAGCTGGTCATCGGCATCAAGATCGACACCACGAGCTTTGTCGACGATGGTTGTGACACTTGGATCGGTGTCGCGCATCAAACACGTCGGTCCGGCGGTTGCCAGAGCGTCTGCCAATCCGGCGTCGTCCACACACTCGACGCCACAGAGAGACTGCATCTCGGCCAACGACATGCGTTGCCCCACCCACATCTCGCCGTAACGCGAGTCGGCATAAAACTCGTTGTTTGTACGATCTACCCGGGGGTGGAAGTAGAGCACGGCGCGGTGACCGGACACACCCGTCGGCACCATCACGAGCACGGCATCGGGCTCGCGGTCCGTCCCCAAGCCCGTCAGGTGAGCGAAAGCCGAATCAGGCCGGAAGCGGTAATCGCAATCGTTGTTGCGTGGCTTCAGCCCGCCTGCCGGGATCACCAAACACTGCCCCGGGAACAGGGCTGACAACTTGGCCCGCCTTTGCGCCGCCCACTTGACAGACGGCAGCGGTTGCGGGAGATCCGACGGGTAGGGCGCCCAGTCAGCGCAGATGAACTGCTTGAATGCCTCAGAATAACTGGACGACCGATTATCTGTCTTGACCTGTGCTTCGCTCATATGAGCCTCCTCAATACGCAGTCAAGTCTAATGTCCCGATCATGGGCAACTGCCCAATACCACGCAAATCTGAGTAGGCTGGTGCAAACGAAAGGGATGCCCATGAAAGCCGCGCCCACTGCCCAGGCTGCCTTGTTGACCATCGTCGATCTAGACAATAAGGCCAAGGCTGCTGAAACTCGTCAGCGCACACTGCCCGAACATGAGCAGTTGAACACACTGAACGCTCGCAGGCGGCAATTGGCCGACAATGCCACTAAGGCTGACGCCGCCGCATCGGACCACGAAGTGGCTATGGGACGCATCGAAGAAGACCTGACGACAGCGCGCACCCGCCTGGATCGCGACAAGAAGCGGATTGATGACGGTGTGGTTAACGACGCCCGGTCAATCGGCAGTTTGCAGGACGAGATAACCCACCTGACCGGACGCATCAATGAGTTAGAGGACCAACAACTGGAATTGATGATGGTCATCGAGGACGACCACCAGAATGCGGAGTCGGCGCGATCTGAAAAATCCGACATTGAAACCCAGATGCGGGTGCTGTTAGCCAGTCGCGATGCAGCCACAAAAGAGATTGTCGACGAGTTGGCCAGGCTGGCAGACGAACGCGCGGCGCTGGTGGCGGAGCTGCCGGAGGATCTGGTAGCGCTGTACGAGAAGACCGCGATCCGCGGTGGCGGTGGTGCTGCAGGACTCAAAGCCGGACGCTGCACCGGCTGTGGCTTGATGCTTGACGCCCTGGCCCTGCGTGCTGCCGAGGACGCTCCCGCTGACGAGGTGGTACGTTGCGCGGAGTGCGGTCGCATTCTGATCAGGCCCTGATGCGCGTGACCTGAATCAGTGAATGACTGTCCATATCGAATCGTCATCCCAAATCGAATCTGGTGGTTGAGTCCCGTTGTCATCAAGACCAGCCAACCAGCCCCAACCCTCTGGCAGGGAGATATCTGTGACGCCAGGCCGGGCTGTCATGACACCAGCCTGCATGCAGGCCTCGATGAGTCGCAAGTCATACGCGATCACCATGTCCGCACCTGCTTTGTGAGCCGTCGCCAGATGAATGGCATCCAGAGCCCGAAGCCCATCACCACCTATGTAGCGCGCGTCGTTTAGGATTGTTGGATCCAATCCGATGATGTCAACACCATCCAACACCCGCGTTTGATTAACATCCCATTGTGCGTTATCCACACGCCCAGCCAGCGATGCCCGTCGTAGTGTTCGCGCGACTTCCACACTCGTCAACTTTGATGTCAAGAATATGCTCCCCTGGCTCTTCATCTCGTCAAGGAATATCCTCAACTCACTCGATTCAGCTTCGGCAAAGACGCGCTTAAGTAAAGCACTGGAATCTATGTAACACTTCATACTTCGAACCTGTCCTCTCTATCCAGATAAGCCAAGATGCCACCTGGGGGGGATGGGATGAGCTGGGATGGATGCTGTAGCGGACCTGTCGCACGCTCCACATATGCGGGATCAATGTTTGGGTAGGGATTGCGCTCCTCTGTTACCGGTGACTGGATCACCTGGGTCTGCGGCGGACTCATCATTGTTGTCAACGGAACACAGACCTTACCCCTGTGCATTGCGCGTTGCCACCGTCGCTGTCGCTCTCTGACTGCCTCGGCGCTGCTGTCAAGGAACTGCCTCACCGCCTCGTGGACAAGTTTCTGCTGTGAACGTCCGGTGGCTGCAGCAAGTTGCTGCAGCTGTCGGCTGGTTTCCTGATCAAGTCTCAATGTCATTGCCATAGGTCGAGTTTAGTGACTGCGATACCTATCTCCCAATAATTGATACCAATGTGATACCACATTGATTGACCTGGACAAAGCATGCCTACCTCATCCCACCGCGCCAGTCGCGTCCCCACTCCGGGTCGACGAGACCAAGCCGCTTGGGGTCACGAAAATCCATGTTTTGCCGGGTCACACACTAAAATGGACAACGACGAGGCCCCCGGGCGATCGCGGCATGGTTCGTCTGCCAAGCAGACACCACGTCGAGGAAAGTCCGGACTCCACAGGGCACGGTGGTGGGTAACACCCACCCGGGGCGACCCGCGGGAAAGCGCAACAGAAAGCAGACCGCCGACCGCCATTAGGACAGTCGGTAAGGGTGAAACGGTGGCGTAAGAGACCACCAGCGCCTGGGGCGACCCAGACGGCTAGGCAAGCCCCACCGGGAGCAAGGCCAAGAAGAGCACTGCTCAGCAGAACTCGCGGCAGCGGACGGCCCGTCCACCAACTGCCGGGTAGGCCGCACCGTCCGTTCCAGACCATCTGGGACAATGCGACGGAAGACCGTTGGCAACAACGGCCGCAGATGGATGATCGCCGGCCCGCCGGTACTCCGGCAGGCGCACAGAATCCGGCTTACAGGGGGCCTCGTCTCAAACAGACAGGGCCGCGCCAAGCGCGACCCTGTCATTCTCACAGCAAAAACGCGGCTATCCTTTCACTGCTCCCGACAAACCGCCAACGATACGGCGCTCGAAAATAGTGAAGAAGATCAGTGCGGGGATCATGGCCAGTGATGTGAATGCCAGTACCTGTGCCGTGTCCTGCGAGTGCGCGGTGGAGAACCACTGCACCCCCAGGGGCAAGGTGTACTGCGACTGGTCGTTGAACATATATAACGGCAGCATGTAGCTGTTCCATGAACCTATGAAGTTCAGGATAGCCACGGTGACAACGCCTGGCATTGACAGCGGGATCACCATGCGGGCGAAGAAGCCTAGCCGCGAGCAACCATCCACTGTGGCGGCCTCCTCGATCTCCATGGGGATCGCAGCCAAGAATGGCGTCATGATAATCACCGTCTGTGGCAACCCGAAGGCGATCTGCGGCAGGATGACACCCCACGGGGTGCCCGACAAGTGTGTCTTCGTCATCATGATGTACAAAGGCGTGATGGCCACCGTCAAGGGGAACATCAATCCAGACGCAAACAGCATGTACATGGCATTGCGTCCCGCAAAGCGGTACCGCGCCAGGACGAAACTGGCCATGACGCCCAACACAACCACGCCCACGACCGTGATCACGGCGATATAGGTGGAGTTCCACGCCATACCCCAGAACTGTGGAGTCTTCAGCAGGTTGCCGTACTGCTGCACCTGCCAAGGCTTCGGCAGCCCTGATGGATCGACGGTCAGCCGCGAATTGGAGTTGAAGCCACCGAAGACGATGTACAGAACGGGGGCGATGCAGACAGCGATCAGGCAGAGCGCCACGAAGTACACGATCGGGTTGCCCCAACCGCCATCCTTTGGCACCTTGTGAATAGCGACACCGGAGTCAGTGAGTTTTCTGTTACTCATTTCTAGTCCTCCCGTTCCGTCAAGGCGCCATCTGTGTCACGGCGCAGGACAAAACGCTGGTACAGCAGGGCGACGATCAATGAGATGACGAACACCACGATGGCGATGGCCGAGCCGCGTCCGAGCTGGCCTGACAAACGCCCGTTCTGCGCCATGAAATAGGCCATTGTGGACGTTCCGGCGATGGATCCGATGTACTGGCCCCAAATGATGTAAACCAGGTCGAAGAGCTGCATCGATCCGATGATCGAGAGGAACGCCCATATCCGGATGGTCGGGCCGAGCAACGGCAACATTATGTGCCGCTGGATCTGCCAGTAAGACGCCCCGTCCACTGCAGCGGCTTCGGACAATTCCTCGGGGATACCCTGGAGACCCGCCAACATCAAGATAATGGCGAAGCCAATGTACTTCCAGGTCAAGACGAACATCAGCGTCCATATGGCGATCTTCGGGTCGGATATCCAACTGGCCGAGACCGTCGCCGTGGCAGCGCTCTGGATGTGGAGCAAACTGCCCACGCCATGAGTGATCTTCGTCAGCAAACCATTGACCGCACCGGCGTCCTGCAGCATCAGGCTGAAACCGATGCCAACGACGGCTTCGGAGATCACGTACGGCACGAAGATGAGCACCCGGATGATCGAGCGCCCACGCATCTTCTTGTTCAGCAGAAGAGCGATCAGGATGGCAAGAGGTCCTTGCATCAGCAAGGACAGCACTGCGATGATTCCGTTGTGCTCCACAGCACCCCAGAAATCCTTGTTTGTCAACGTCCACTTATAGTTATCGAGACCGATGAAGTTTGTGGCCGGCCCGTACCCCTTCCAACTGAAGAAGCCGTAGTACAGGGCGACGAACACCGGGACAATGACAAACGCTACGAATACGAGTATGGCCGGCCCGGAGAGCACCGTGATTTCCAGACGAGCCCGCCAGCCGATACCGCGATGTCGTGGCCGGGTAGCAGACAAGGGTGGCGGCATATTGCCGCCACCCCCAGTCTGGTTGGGATCGCCGAGCGAAACCTCCGGGGCGGTGTTCACCGTCAACTGAGCTTCGCTCATCAGGGTTAGCCTCCCTTGACCGCCTGCTGCATCTGGGCTACAGCACCAGCAGGATCGACCTGGCCGGCCAGCAGTGCGACAACCGCGGCGTTAACCGCATTGCCAACATCTTGGCCAAGGCTGGTGTCGAACCACAACACGATGTAGGCGGCCTTGCTCAGCGCGTCAACGGCGCCCTTCAGGGACGGATCGGTGACAACACCCATAGCAGCGGTGTTAGCCGGGATCGTGGTGTAAGCCGTGGCATAGCCCTCGGAGTACTTCTGCTGCCCGATGAAATTCAGGAAATCGGTGCAAGCGGGCTGAGGAGCCGACGCCGAGCAGGAGTAGCCGTCAGAACCGGCCATCATAGCGGTCTGGTCGCCCTGGCCACCATCGACCGACGGGAAACCGAAGAAACGGAGGCTAGCCAGAGGCTGCTTGTCCGGTGTCAGATCGCCGACAACGCCTGGCTCCCAGGCGCCCATGAGCTCCATAGCAGCCTTGCCGTTGGCCAACAGACCAGCCGACGATCCGGCGCCCTGCTGGGCGACAGTGGTCAGGTAGCCGTTATTGAATGGCTTGGTGGCGTTGAAATCTGCTAGATCCTGGAAGGCCTTCAGCCAGCAGGGATCAGCCAGTTGCTTGTCGTTGGGCATGTTCTGGATGGTGTCCTTCGAGCACTCGCGCAGCGCGAACTGGTAGTACCAGTGAGCCGCCGGCCAGGCATCCTTGGCGCCCACCGAGATGGCATCGACGCCGCTCCCCTTCAGAGCGGTGACGGCAGCGTTCAGGCCAGCCATGTCAGTCGGGTTGGTGGTGATGCCAGCCTTGTCGAATAGATCCTGGTTGTACCAGAAGCCCTCAGGTGTCAGTGACATCGGCATGGCGTAAATCTTGCCGCCGATGGTTGCGGTGCCGAAGGAGCCGCCCATTTGCTGCTTGACGGTGGGATCGATCAAGTTCGTGATGTCCAGCACCTGGTTGGCAGCGATCATGTCAGACAGCTTGCCGCCGCCGCGCTGCAGGAATACGTCAGGCGTGGTGCCTGCCTGCATGGCAGCCTGCAACTTGCCGTCGAAGTCCTCGTTCTGGACTACCTGGACGTTGACCGTGACATTGGGGTATTGAGCCTGGAAATCGGTGACGACTCCCGCCCAATAGGCTTGCGCCTTGTCACCGGTGCCATTGTGCCACACGGTCAGGCTCTGCGGACCAGCGGACGTGCCGGGGCTGGTGGGGCTTGTACTTCCGCCGCATCCAGTCAGAATCATGCTGGCAGCGGCTGCGATGGCAAGTGCGGTAGCGATTGGTTTCGCTCGCTTCATGCTTCTCCTCCTTGAGTTGTGGGACGGATTTGCGTTTCCGAGGTTCAGAAACGCTCATTTCTCAATCGTAAGCTCTGGATTTCGTCTGACAATCCCAGAGAAGATAACGATTTGGATTCTCGCGAAAGTTTCGCGAAGATTTTTCGCTATTCTGAGTAAATAACCCACGTGATTTCGGCTATCTGCCCGCAAATAGGGCGGCGCCAAATACTGACGTACGATAGTTGCCCAGGAGGCTACAGTGTCCGACACACGATTAGTTCAAGGCTCATCCGCGAGGGTTGCCGATCAAAGCATGCCGCATCGGTTGGCGTCGTCCACCATCAGTCTGATGGACGCCAGCGGCACTCCACGCGCTCAACAGGCCGTCGAGGTGAGGCAGATCAGCCATGACTTCTTGTTCGGCAACATACTGTTCGACCTCATCGACTTCGTATTGGGATGCTCGGACGACGAGGCCCGGGACCAGGCGCAATTGACCGCCTGGCGCGATTTGTTCAACTTCGGCACTCTGCCCTTCTACTGGCGGACGTTCGAGCAAACAGAGGGTTCTCCAAACACCACCGGATTACTCAAAGCAGCACGAAACTTTCGCGATCTTGGCATCAAACTGAAGGGTCATCCCCTGACCTGGCATACCATGGCGCCCAAGTGGCTGGTGGGCCGTCCCACCCAAGAGACTGAAAAACTCCTACGCGCCCGCATCACGCGGGAGTCTACCGATTTCGCCGGCCTGATCGACACTTGGGACGCCATCAACGAGTTGGTGATCATGCCTGTCTTCACCGCGGAAGACAACGCCATCACGCCGCTGTGCCGGGAAAAAGGTCGCATCAGCATGGCCCGTCTTGCCTTCGACACCGCACGCGAGGCCAACCCCGCAGCCACTTTGCTGATCAATGACTTCGATCTGAGCACCGCTTACGAATGCCTTATCGAGGGTCTACTCGACGCCGGGATCACCATAGACGCCATTGGCTTGCAGACCCACATGCACCAGGGTTATCGGGGCGAGGAGGAAACTCGGCGGACACTCGACCGCTTCGCCCGCTACGGCCTGCCACTGCACCTGACTGAAACATCGCTGGTATCCGGGCACCTGATGCCACCAGAGATCGTCGACCTCAATGACTACCAGACGGACGATTGGCCGTCAACCCCTGAAGGTGAAGCCCGACAAGCGGACGAGATCAGCCGGCATTACCGCACCCTATTGGCGCATCCGTCCGTCCAGGCGATCACATACTGGGGCTTGTCCGATCGTACGGCTTGGCTGGGTGCGCCCAGTGGGCTACTGCGGGCCGACGGCTCGGCCAAACCTTCATACGATGCCCTGCACCGGCTGGTCAAAGACCAATGGTGGTTGTCGCCTGTTCGCTTGCTGGCTGACGACGACGGCCGGATCACAGTCACCGGATTCAAAGGCACGTACGAGATCGTGATAGACGGCCAAACCGTGCCCATTCATCTTGAAAACAGTCGCGATGACATGACTGTCACATGTTGACGGCTCAATACTGAGCCCACTGATCATTGTCGAAAAAGCCTGTCGAATCGCACGATGCCGGTAGAATTTACGTCGCCCACCCAATCAAAGGATCTGCCATGCGCCCTGCCATTGCCACCAGTCTCACAGTCCTCGCCTTCGCCTTGACAGCATGTTCGGCGGCACCGGCTGCAGACAGCGCTCCTCTCCGCGTCGCCTCGCTGCAAGGTCCGACGACTATGGGACTGGTCCATTTGATCGACCAGTCAGATCACCAATCTGCCGCGCAGCCCTACGATTTCACGATCGTCGGCACCCCTGATGCTATATCGGCCTCTCTCGTGGCTGGCAACCTCGACATCGCCCTGATCCCGGTGAACCTGGCCGCCGTGCTGTACAACAAGACAGATGGCGGCGTGAAGCTGGCAGCCGTCAACACCTTGGGGGTGCTTTACATTGTCAGTGGCGATCCTGCCGTGACCCAGTTGAGCGACCTGGCAGGACGTACGGTATTGAGCACTGGTCGGGGCACCACGCCACAATTCGTCCTTGACAAGGTACTATCATCATCCGGTCTGACGTCTCAAGTCACCGTCGACTACCGCAGCCAGGCAACGGAGGTGGCTTCCGTCCTGGCAGTGACCCCGTCAGATATCGCCGTCCTGCCAGAACCATACGTCACCGTCTCAATGGCCGCCAACCCGGATATCCATATCGTGGCCGACCTCAACGACGCCTGGCTACAAGCCACCGGCTCGTCGCTGGTCACGGGGTGCGTGGCCGTCCGCACCGCTTTCGCCGACCAGCATCCGGCGTCAGTGGCCGTCTTCCTGACGGAATATGCGGCATCTGTCGCCTTCACCAACGATCACCCGGATGAAGTGGCGCCGCTGATCGTCGCCAAAAACCTCGCACCCAGCGCGTCTGTCGCCGTCCAGGCGATCCCGCGCGCCCATATCGTCTACTTAACAGGGGATGACGCCAAACAGGCGGTCTCGGCGTATCTGAATGTTTTGTGGGCAGCCGACCCCAGTTCAGTCGGTGGCGCCGTGCCGGATGGTAGTTTCTATTACAACACCTAGAGTGGTGAGCATGAGCAATCCGCCGGCCGACGAATCGGCCACGCCACAAGACGAGCCGGGTAAATCATCCCGCCTGCGCCCTCGCTGGCCACTCGTTCTGGCTGGCGCCGCGGTATGGCTTGCGATCTGGCAGGGCGTGGCCATGGCGATCGGACAGCCCATCATCATCGCGTCGCCTTGGCAGGTGTTGCAGGTGTTGGCCCAATTGGTGGTCAGGCTGTCGTTCTGGAACACAGCCTGGACCACCTTCTGGCACATCGCCGCCGGATTCGCTCTTGCCGTCATCATGGGTGCTCTGCTCGCCTGGGTGGCCTCGTTGCACCGCTGGGCGGACGCCCTGCTATCGCCGCCGATCCGGGCCATGAGATCCGTGCCGGTGGTCAGCTTCATCATTTTGCTGTTGATCTGGGGTGGCTCATCCTGGTTGGCCATGGTTGTCAGTTGCCTGATGGTGCTGCCGGCCGTGTTCGACAACATCGCCGAGGGCTTGGCCAACGTGCCGTCCGAACTGCGGGAGATGGCCCGGGTGTTCCGGGTGCCACGCTGGCGCACATTGGTTGGCGTGACCATGCCGTCACTCTGGCCCTACCTGATAGCTGCCTGCCGGGTCGGCATCGGTCTGGCCTGGAAGTCCGGCGTCTCCGCCGAGGTGATCGGTCTGCCGGCCAGCACCATCGGCGAGCGCCTGTTCACCGCCAAACTGTACCTGGCCACGGGTGATCTGTTCGCGTGGACCGTCATCATCGTGGCACTCGGTCTTGGCACCGAAAAGCTCGTGCTATGGCTGCTGGATCGCATCATGCACCGATTTGAGGCGGTGGGCCTGTGATCGTCTTCGAAGGTATAAGCAAGTCCTACGATGGACGGCCCGTGCTCACCGACGTCAACTGCACTGTGCCGGATGGCGGCGTGCTCCGCATCATCGGGCCGAACGGGGTGGGTAAGTCCACGCTGCTGAAGATCGTGTTGGGTCTCGTCGCACCCGATTCGGGCCACCTGATCGGGGTTGCCGGACGCCCCGTGTCAGCCGTTTTCCAAGAGGATCGCTTGTGCCCCTGGCTCAGCGCCATTGGCAACCTGCGCTTGGCAACCCCCGATTTGGGACGGGAAGACGCCGAGAAGGCCTTGGCTGAGATGGGCCTGCCCGAGGATGGGATGACCCGGCCCGTCCGGCAGTTGTCGGGCGGGCAACGCAGGCGGGTGGCTCTGGCGCGGGCACTGGCGGTCCCAGCGCAGATCATTTGCCTGGACGAACCGTTCACAGGTATTGACGCACCCAGCTTGCCAGACATCATCGAAACCATGCGCAAAGGATTCACGGACAAAGATGTGCTGCTGGTCACACACGACGACACTCAAGCGGATTTTTTCAAGCCCACTGAACTAGTCTTGACCACAGCTTATGCTTCAAATCGGTGAGTGAACACGATAGGACTATGATAAGTCCATCGATAGACTGCTCAACGAGGAGATGCCACAATGAGCCAAGATAACCCGCTGAACAGCATGCCACAACCTTCAGTGTTCAACCCCGTCCCACCTGATACACCATCGCCTGCCACAGGTTTGGACGCTGCCATGTCTCCTTATGCCACGATACCAGCTCCTTCAGCCAACCCGGTAGCACCTCCCGCGTCACCCTTCGCCTATCAGGCGTGGCCTCCAACTGCGTCATCACCCACAGCCGGAGTGCCATCTCCTCAGAGCACAATACCTACCGCCGCCACGACTCCGACCACATCCGCGTGGCCACAAAGTGTTCCCGCGGCATCCCCGTTCACATCCCCCACGCCATCGCCCTACGGGACTCCAAGTGCCACAACGCCAGCTGCCCAGACCACTCCGGCATGGCCGCCAGCAACACCGGCCTGGCCACAGAGCACTTCTGCCACGCCCACCCCATCGCCGTTCGCATACCCCACTCCCGCCGCCTCGCCGTTCGCAACGCCAACGCCGGCCACATCTCCATTCGCAACGCCCGCGCCCGCTGTTTCACCGTTCGCTGCACCCACACCCACCGCAGCTGCCGCCTCGCCGTTCGCAACGCCCACACCCACCACATCTCCGTACGCAACGCCAGCGCCCGCTGCTTCGCCATTCGCAGCACCAGCTCCGGCCACCTCGCCGTTCACAACGCCAACCCCAACCGCCTCTGCGACATCGTCACTCGCGACCCCCACAGCGTCGCCCCTAGGAGCATTGGACGATGCCACACATGCCACCGGCACCACCACTCCAGCCGGTCCCACGTGGTCGGTTCCTGCACCAGCAGCATCACCGTTCGCATCCCCCACGCCATCGCCTTACGGGGTTCCATCCGCCATGCCATCGACACCGGCGTGGCCGACAGCGACTCCGACAGACACACCTGCGGCAGCTGCTCCCCCGCTCGGGCCAAACCCACAACCACCCATGTATGGCACCATGCCAGGCCAACCATACGGCGCAATACCTGGTCAGCCTTACGGTGCCATGCCAGGCCAACCGATGCCGGGACAACCATATGGTATGCCAGGTTATCCAGAGCCTCCGAAGAAAAAGAAGACCGGATTAGTCGTCCTGATCTGCGTACTCGTCCTCGCTCTTCTGGGCGGCGGTGGCTTCGGATACTGGTACTTCATGATGCGCGACGACCCGAGTAAGCCCGTCCCTGCCAGTATGGCCAAGACGCCACAGGCCGCAGTGCGCGGATATCTGCAGGCCATCGCGGACAATGACGCCAATAGCGCGTTGTCGTTTATGGCTAGTCAGCCCACGACAACCACTTTCCTGAATGACTCAGTTCTGATGGCGAGCAGCGCTCTCAATCCAATCACGAGCATCACCGCCACCCCAGCTGATGGCAGCACCAAAGATGCGCCCCTGGTTGACGCCACCTATCACATTGGCGGCCAGACGGTCAACACCACTTTCACCGTCGAAAAGCAAGACAAGTACTACTTCATCGACAATGGCACTGCCCAGGTCGACCTGAGCAGCATGTACGTCAACGGTGTCAGTGTCGCCGTTTCCGGTGTCGCACTCAGCGATATCAGCGGGCCGGTGGACATGTTCCCGGGCACCTACGCCATCTCCATCAACAACTCTTTGCTGTCTTTGACTTCAGATACCCAGTTCGTGGTGGCCGACCAGAATTCGTCTCCGTCGCCCACTGTGTCGGTGGGTTTGTCTCTAGATGCACCGAGTCAGTTTGCGAGCTTTGCCAGCACAACTTTGAAGGCGTGCATGAAGCAGGATGCCACGTTCACGACCTGCGGCTTCGGCACGATCATGGGACACAACTCGAACAACCAGATCATCACACCGAAGAAGGGCAGTGTCAAGTGGAAGTTCACCAAGGGCAGCACCAGCGACTTCTCGAAGTATGATTTCCAGTTCAACCAGACCAAGCCCACAGAGGTGACATCCAATTTCACCATCCACCTAGAGCTTGACCTGACGGGTACCGACGGCAATCCGTACTACCAGGTCTACAAACTCACCTCGATGTCGATCGACTTCAGCGACCCGACGAACATGCAGGCGACGTTCGATTTCGGGCTTGATAAGTAACGGGGGCTCACTACGCGTGCTTGATGACGGCGCCTTTGGGGACGACGACGATACCGCCGTCTGAAATTGTGAGTCCGCGGCGCTTGTCCTCCTCATAATCGACGCCGAGACGCACACCATCCTCAATGACAACGTTCTTGTCGATAATCACGCCACGCAACACACAGTGCTGTCCGATCCGAACGCTGTTCATCACCACGCAGCGATCGAGAACCGATCCATTGTCGATCCGGACGCCGGAACTCAACACTGAATGATCGACGTCAGCACCTGAGATGATGCACCCATTGGCGACGATTGAACTCTCAGCGTTGCCACCCAGCGTAAATTTGGCACCTGGCATCTGCGGCTGATCCGTGAAAATCTTCCATCGCTCGTTGTAGAGATTGAACTCTGGCACGACGGAGACCAGATCCATATGGGCCTCGTGGTAGGCGTCCAATGTTCCGACGTCACGCCAGTAATTGCGGTCCTTCTCGGTCGCGCCAGGCACCACATTGTCGTAGAAGTCGTACACGCCACACTGACCATCGCGGACGAACGCCGGCATGATGTCGCCGCCCATGTCGTGCTTGGTGTGGTCGGCGAAGGCATCCTGATTCAGCACGTCCACCAGAGCGTTGGCGCTGAAGATGTAGTTTCCCATGGACGCCAGGCACACATCCGGATTACCCGGCATGCCCGGCGGATCGATCGGTTTTTCAAGGAATTGCTTGATCACACCGTTCGCATTGGCGTCGATGACGCCGAAATCACTGGCCGTGGCACGCGGCACCTGGATCCCGGCCACAGTGGCCGCCATAGCCGAATCGATGTGGGCTTGCAGCATCTGCCGGATGTCCATGCGGTAGATGTTGTCTGCCCCGAATACGACGATGTAGTCGGGATGATCATCGCGGATCAGATTCAACGACTGGTAAATCGCGTCGGCGCTGCCTTGATACCAGTGGGGGCCGCGGCGTTGCTGTGCCGGCACAGGGGCGACGTAGTTGCCGATCATCGTCGACATCCGCCATGTCAGCGAGATGTGACGGTCGAGCGAGTGAGATTTGTATTGCGTCAGCACCGCGATGCGCATGAGATCAGAATTGATCATGTTGGACAAGACGAAGTCGATCAAGCGGTAAGAACCACCGAAGGGGACGGCTGGTTTCGCCCGATCAGCGGTCAACGGCATCAATCGCTTGCCCTCGCCTCCCGCCAATACGATGGAGAGCACCTTGGCGTTATCCATGGAATCGAGCCTACCGCACCAGGTTTGTCACCCCGGGTAAAAATGAGACACGCGGCGTGGCAGGATTGATCCATGCGCGTCTGTGTGGTCACCCGTGAATACCCGCCTTTCATCTATGGTGGCGCCGGAGTACATGTGGCCCAACTGGTACCCCGTCTGGCCGAGCTCGTATTTGTCGATGTGCAGTGCCTTGGCGCCCCTCGCCCTGGCGCCTCCGCCCACGCCGAGGACTATCCGGCAGACGCCAATGCGGCTCTGCGTGTCTTCGGGGCCGATCTGGGCATCGTCGCAGACATGCCACAGGTAGACGTCGTTCATTCACACACCTGGTACGCCAACCTGGCCGGCCATCTGGCCGGCGTCTACCAGCACATCCCGCACGTCATAACAGCCCACTCTCTGGAGCCCCTGCGCCCCTGGAAGCGCGAGCAGTTGGGCGGCGGTTACGAGCTGTCCGCCTGGGCTGAACGGACGGCATATGAGGCCGCGTCCGGCATCATCGCCGTGTCTAGCGCGATGGCGGACGACATCCTATCCGTCTATCCCGGCCTCGAACCCGACAAAGTTCATGTTGTGCACAACGGGATTGACACGACAGAGTTCTTTGCCGACGACGCGACTGATTTCACACAAAGCATAGGTATGGACGGCACTCGTCCTAGCGTGGTGTTCGTCGGTCGCATCACAAAACAAAAGGGACTGATACACCTGATGCGCGCAGCTCGTCAGCTCCCGGCTGACACGCAATTGGTGCTGTTGGCGTCGTCGCCCGACACCCCGGAGATCGCTGCTGCCTTCCAACGCGAGTACGACGCGTTGACTGCCCAGCGGGGACGGGACCTGATTTGGGTGCAGCAGATGGCCCCGCGGGCCGGGTTGCGCCAGGTGCTCAGCCAGGCAACGGTTTTTGCCTGCCCATCGATCTACGAGCCGCTTGGCATCGTCAATCTCGAGGCAATGGCTTGCCAGACGGCCGTCGTTGCCAGTGCAGTTGGCGGGATACCGGAAGTCGTGCAAGACGGCATCACCGGCTCACTGGTCGCCTACGATCCCGCACAAGAGGACGACCCGGCTTATCAGACGGGTTTCGAGACGCGTTTCGCCGAGGCCGTCAACACCTTGCTGGCCGATCCGGCGGCGGCACGTCGCTTGGGGACGGCAGGACGCCAACGCTGTGTCGATCACTTCAGCTGGGACACCATCGCCCAACGAACTGTCGACGTCTACCAGTCGTCACTCGACCGATTCCGTGCGGAGAGCTAGTATGGCTTGAGGCACGGGTTCCAGCCGGCCCGGGGGCTCCCAGACGCCATCCTCGCCGCATGGTCTGAGTGGCCACCAGATTCTACGGGCGGCTGCGGTGTCGCCAGCCCAAACCGGCATTCCACCCATGCTCGCATTGAATCATGAGCACACTAAATGTCCCCGCGGAAAAGTTTCCACTGGGCTGCTTGGGCCAGTGGCCGCACAGTCATGTGATCGATATTGACGTGCGGCGGACGGGTGGCCACCCATGCCACTGCTTCGGCAATGTCATCCGCCACCAGTGGATCTGGGACGTCAGCATAAACGGCATCGGCGCGGGCCTGGTCGCCGTGAAAGCGGGTCAGCGAGAACTCCTCGGTGTGTACCATGCCAGGTGATATCTCACAGACACGGATCGGGCGTCCGTTCAACTCCAGGCGCAGTGCGCCAGCCAGGAAACGCTCGGCGGACTTGGCGCCGCAATAACCGGCGCCACCCTCGTATGGCAAATCGGCCGCCACCGATGCGATGAAGATCACCTGTCCCCGGGCCGTCTCGATGGCTGGCAGCAATGCCCGCGTGACGCGCGCGGCGCCGATGAAGTTTGTGTCGAGCATTGTCTGCCATTCACCCAGATCGGCTTTCTCGACCGGATCCTGGCCCAGGGCGCCGCCGGCATTGTTGACCAGGCAGTCCAGAGTGCCACCGACCGCCAACGCCAACGCCGCCACCGATTCGTCGGAAGTCACATCGCACTCGACGGCGCGTCCCCCAATCTCGTCAGCCAGCGCCTCAATGCGGTCCACCCGCCGTGCCGCACAGATTACCGTGAACCCAGTAGCAGCCAGCGCGCGGGCGCTGGCCGCGCCGATCCCGGACGACGCACCCGTCACAACAGCCAATTTTGTCATTCCTCGATTATCCCACCGCCTCCGTGAACCCGGCTAAACCACGCGGAAGCGATTGGTGTCCACTTTGAACCGACCGGCAAGCTAGTTGTGAAACGGTAGACTAGAAGCATGATTGACGTCCGGCTGCTGCGCAGCGACCCTGATCTTGTACGCCGTTCACAAGCCAGGCGCGGCGAGTCTGTGTCGCTTGTCGACGCGGCCATCGCAGCCGACGAAGAGCGCCGCGCCGCAATCGCCGCCTTCGAAGCCGTGCGCGCTGAACAGAAGAGCCTGGGAGCGCGCATACCAAAAGCATCCGGCGTCGAAAAGACGGCCCTGTTGGCCCGCACCAAGCAGTTGAGCGACGATGTCAAAGCGGCTCAGACCACGGTTGACCAGGCCGAGCAAGCCTTCGACACGATCATCAAGCAGTTCGGCAACATCGTCGTCGATGGCGTGCCCGAGGGTGGCGAGGACGATCTCTACGTGATCGATACCGTTGGCACACCGCGCGACTTCGCCGCCGAGGGGTTCGTTCCGCGCGACCATCTCGAGTTGGGAGAACTACTCGACGGCATCGACATGACCCGCGGCACCAAGGTGTCGGGCAGCCGGTTCTACTTCCTCAAGGGACAAGTGGCTCGTCTTGAATTCGCGCTGATCCAACACGCGCTGAACAAGGCGCTCGAATATGGGTTCACACCCATGATGGTGCCGGCACTGGTCAACCCATCGGCCATGGAGGGCACAGGCTTCCTGGGACAGGCCGCCCAGGACGTTTATCACCTGGAAGCCGACGATATGTACCTCGTCGGCACCGCCGAGGTCGCCTTGGCCGGTTACCATGCCGATGAGATCATCGACGTCGCCCACCTGCCATTGCACTATGCCGGGTACTCACCGGCATTCCGGCGAGAGGCCGGGTCGTACGGCAAAGACACCAGGGGCATCTTCCGCGTCCACTGGTTCGACAAGTTCGAGTTGTTTGTCTACTGCGACCCACAGGACGCCGAGGCCGAACACGAACGCCTGCTGGCCCACGAGAAGGACTTCATCACGTCGCTTGGCATCCCCTTCGAGGTTCTGGACGTGGCGTCGCGCGATCTCGGGTTGTCGGCCGCCCGCAAGTACGACTGCTACGCCTGGTTCCCCGGGCAAGGCAAGTATCGCGAGATCACATCGACCTCGAATTGCACCCAGTTCCAAGCCCGCCGCCTGAATATCCGCCTGCGCGACAAAGACGGTGTTCGCCCGCTGGCTACCCTAAACGGCACGTTGTGCGCCATGACGCGCACGATTATCGCCGTCCTGGAAAACTACCAGCAGGCCGATGGCTCGGTCGTCGTTCCAGAGGTGTTGCGCCCGTACGTGGGTTTGGACGTCATAGTGCCGGTGTGATCTGCGATCTGTGGGTGGACGGAACGCTGGGTTGGGCTGGCGGGCGCCGCAGGACGCCTGCTCAAACCTGGTGGTCACCGAGATTGTGCGTCCGAGGTGACGTCTGGGCGCCCCGGCCCGGCTGGAGTCCACCCTTAGCTATCTGTCTCAACGATTGTCGCCCTCGCCCTGGATCAGATGGCGACGCTGACGGTCGGCCAGCTTGGCGACATTCAACGCCGCCACCTCGTCCAGGCTGACGCCCAGATAGCGAGCTAATGTGGCGACGTACCACAGCACGTCGCCCAATTCCTTGACCAGCTCGGCACGGTCGGTCTCACTTATGACAGATGCCTTGTCGCGGATAATCTTCTTGTACTTGTCAGCGGTCTCACCGGCTTCACCGACCAGGCCGAGGATTTTCTCGACGTAGACGCCGTCATGCAAGTCGTATTGCGTTGTGGTGTTCGTGTCGAAGCCGACGATAGCGGCCTGGTACTCGTCTAGCGTCATGAATTATCCTTCCCTGGCATCAAGGCTACAAGCCTGAGATAATGGTAATAGGAGTTGGGAGGCTTCATGCAGACGGAATGGTATGCGCTGGTCGCTTTGGCTTTGGCTGCCGGGTTGTCTTTGATCATCGGTCTTGAGCGGGAGTTCTACGCCAAGGCAGCGGGCATGCGTACCTACCTCCTGGTGGGTGTCGGGTCGGCTTTGTTCACAGTCGTCGGCAAATATGGTTTCATGGACGTCCTCACAGGAACTGCCAATTTCGACGGATCGCGGGTGGCAGCTCAGGTCGTCAGCGGTGTCGGTTTCCTGGGCGCCGGTATTATCTTCGTCCGTCGCGACGCCGTGCGCGGGTTGACGACGGCGGCCGGTGTCTGGTTTGTGGCGGCCGTCGGCATGGCGGCCGGCGCCCACCTCTACATCATCTCGTGCGGAGCGACAGTGCTCTACTTGCTGACGATGTTCGGGCTCAGGCCCATCAGCGAGCACATGCCACATGCCAGAGCGACGGTGCGCGACTACGAGATCGGCTATCTGGACGGACACGGCCTCTTACGGTCGATAATGGAGACGATCTCAGGCCTTGGCCTGCAGGTCATCGACCTGCACGTCACAGGTGCGCATGACATGGACGACGGCAGCACAATGCAGTCCATCAGCTTGAAGGCGAAGGGCAGCGCGTCAAACCTCGACGACCTTGAGGACGCCCTGCTGCTGATCAGCGGTGTCAACACCGTCGTCAGCAAGCCTCTGGGAACCTAGACCCATTCACCGCGGTGCATCACTTGCCGCACCTCCAGGTCGTCGTCCATCACCACCAGATCGGCCCAATTACCTGCTTGCAGACGCCCCACACCGGTCAGACGGATATAGTCCGCCGGATGCGCTGTGGCCGCCAGCAAAGCCAGCTCAAGGGGAATGCCCGCACGCACCGCCACCTGGACCGCACGACTGAGCGTCAACGTCGACCCAGCGATGGTGTCTAGCCCGGCCAGGCGGGCCACGCCATCGCGCACCTGAACGTACCGTCCGCCCAAGTGGTAGTCGCCGTCAGACGCCCCGGCAGCCGCCATGGCGTCCGTCACAAACACACATCGCCCGGGTTTTGTCGCCATGACGTGGGCGATCAGATCGACCGCCACATGCGCCCCGTCGCAAACTAACTCGACCCAGATATCAGGCGATTGCCACAGCGCCAATGCCGGCCCGGGCGCCCGGTGCAGTATGTCCGGCATGGCGTTGAACAGGTGCGTGGCGCCAGTCGCCCCGGCGGCGATAGCCTGCTTGGCGCAAGCGTAGTCAGCTGCCGTGTGACCGACAGCCACGACGATACTCCGGTTGACCAGCCACTCGATGGCCGTCAGGGCTCCTTCTCTCTCGGGAGCCATAGTCACCAGGCGGACCACCGGGCTGGCGAGTCGCTTCACCTCATCCAACCCCGGATCGCGCAGGTAGGACACCTCATGGGCGCCCTTGTACTGAGGCGACAGCCAGGGACCCTCCAGATGGATGCCGGCCAGGCTGGCCCGGCCAGGCTCGTCGGCACCGACCAGCGGCGTCAACGCCTCAACCGAAGCTGCCATGTCGTCCAGCGGATTGGTGACCACTGATGCCAGCATGGTCGTGGTGCCCTGGGCCAGATGGGTGGCCAACACTCGGCGGGCGTCGTCGGCCCCATCCGCGAAGTTGGCCCCACCGCCGCCATGGCTGTGGACGTCCACAAAACCAGGGCTGATCAAACCGTCGATCGACTGCGCTGCCGCCGCTGGGGGACGTCCCACCCCCCAGGCTGCAATCTTCTGGCCGTCCACCTCAATCCAGGCGTCGTCCACGAGCCCGGACGGACTGAGCATGCGCCGGGCAGCCAGGATGATGCCCATCAGATATCCAGCCTCTGCCAGTCGGGTAACCCGGCGAACACCCGTTTGTAGTAATCGGCCATCGTCAGCTGTTCTGCGGCCGTCTCGTCTACGACGATGGTGGCATGCTGGTGGAGTTGCAGCGCCGATCCCGGCCACATGCTGGTCACCGGACCTTCGACGATCGCGGCAATGGCAGCTGCCTTGTGCGCTCCAGTGGCCACCAGAACGGCGTGACGGGCCTCCAGGATCGTGCCGATGCCCTGCGTGATGCACAGCGTCGGCACTTCCTCTTCACCGGCGAAGAAGCGGGTGTTGTCGGCTATGGTCTTTGCCGACAAGGTCTTGACGCGCGTGCGCGAAGCTAGCGATGACGTCGGCTCATTGAAGCCGATGTGCCCGTTGGCGCCGATCCCGAGGATTTGCACGTCGACCCCACCGGCGGCCGCGATCGCATCCTCGTAGCGCTGGCCCGCAGTGGCCAGATCGCCGATTGATCCGTCCGGCACATGCACCCTTTCAGGATCGATGCCCAATGGCACAGTGACCGTGCGTCTGATCGTCTCGTGGTAGCTCTCAGGGTGGTCCAGTGGCAAGCCGACGTATTCATCCAGCGCGAACACAGTGGCCTGCGAAAGGTCGAGCTTGCCAGCTTCCAAGAGCGCCGCCAGGTGACGGTAGGTCGCCAGGGGGGACGAACCAGTCGCCACCCCTAGGACGACCCCAGGACCCGCCTGCCGGGCGATTTGGGCTACTTTGGCCGCACCGATCACACCAACCTGTTCCTCGTCCGGGCAAATAATGACTTCCATGACACCTCCGATAGTCGTGAACTGGGTACACAGCCAGTTTAGCCGCTGTACCTGCCGTCAAGTCGATGGACTCAGGCAGTGGCGCATCTGCTACCGGATGAAGGGGTGGGCCGTCGACTTTCGGATCACCAGCGATGTCGGCAACTCCAGCCGTCCCATATCACTGGGATTAGCCACCCGCCGCACGGCGGCCGCACCCATCTCGGCCAATGGCTGGCGCACGGTTGTCAACTGAGGCGATATCCACTGGCACAGATTCACGTCGTCAAATCCCACGACTGACAGGTGCTTGGGCACCTTGAGCCCGCGTTCGGCAGCAGCCTCGTAGACGCCGTAGGCCTGCTCGTCCGAGCATGAAAAGACGGCGGTCGGCGGATCCTCCAGATCGAGCAACGTGCCACCGTGCAGTTTGCCGCCACTCACCAAAGAGTCACCATGCCGTATCAGGGCGGTGTCCAAAGCAATTCCCGCCCGCCGCAGCGCCGCCGAGTAGCCGTCCAGCCTGTCGAGCGAGCACATCTCGTCTTCCGGTCCGGTTATGATGCCGATGCGCCGATGGCCCAGCTCGAGCAGATGCTCGGTCGCCGACAGGCCGCCAGCCCAGTTGGTGGCCGAAATCGTGGGCAGAGCCGGAGCCCTCGCGCCCACGGGATCGATTAGGACGACGGGCACCTCGCGCTCACGCAACTCCGCAGACACCTGGCCCGGCATCTCCGCGACAGCCACGATGACGCCGTCCGATCCGCGGGCCACCATGCGCTGAAGCCAGGCCTCTTGCGCATCGGCGTCGGCGGCATTGGCCGTCACTATCACCTCGAGGCCGAGGCGCTGGGCTTCGGCGCTGACACCTTGCATCAGAGCAAACGCCCACTGGCTGTCGATGCCGGCGATCAGCAAATCGACGATCCCGGCTCCGGGGCGCCCGCCTCGCGGCCGCCTGACGTAGCCGGTTGTGCGGATGGCGTCTTCCACCGCCTCCCGCGTGGGTTCCGCCACACCTTTGCGACGATTCAAGACTTTGGAAACGGTGGGTATCGATACACCGGCAATCTCAGCAAGCTTCGCGACGGTGATCGGTTCTGTCATTTCCATGCTCTCCCTTAGTTAGTGAATCAAGTCTAGGACGCCGCTTCGTCATCTGCCCACAAACTCGCCCCCTGGCCGAGGTGCGCCCCAGTGGCACTCACCGCCGTCCCAACGGCAAGTGCCCGGAGCACGAGTTTCACAACAAAGGGCATCTGAACGGCCTAGTTTGTGCGGCTCAAACCAGCGATAACATCCCTGGCTTGGCTATAAGCCGTCACCAACCGCGCGATGACGGCGTCTTCAGCCACATCCGCCCGCGCCTGGTCCGGATGCTCGCGCCGCCAAGCCAACAGGTGAAAGACCTCGCGTTCGAACGAACGGACGGGATTGAACTGTGGCACGTAGTTGCGGATTTTCGAGTTGTTATAGATCTCGGTGTGAGCCAAATCACCGTCGATCAGCCCTGACCAGAACCAATCCGGCGCGGCTAACTGGATGAATTCGGTCGAAAGGTGGCACAACCGAGGTTTGACGCCCAGAGCATGGCCGATAGCTTCGTAGATCTGGTCCCAACTGAAGGTGTCGTTGCTCGTTATGTGAAACGCCTCGCCGAACGTGCTGGGACGCCCCAACAAGCCCACCAAGCCGACGGCCAGATCGGCCGCATGGGTCAACGTCCACAGCGAGGTGCCATCACCAGGCACCACCACTGGTTCGCCGCGCTCGATGCGGTCGATCACTGCCCAGCTACCAGGCAATGGCGGGCTGGCGTGGTCGTACGTATGAGCCGGGCGGACGATGGTCACAGGGAAATTCTGCTCGGCGAACGCCTTGATGAAAACGGCTTCCGCCTCGACCTTGCCAGCCATGTAATCGCAATCCGGGTTATGGGCCAGCGTCGACTCCGTCACCGGGGACTTGGGCAGGGGCCGGTGGTAAACAGACGCCGACGAGATATGTACGTAGTGTCCAGTGTGTCCTGTGAACAACTGAATATCGCGCTCGGCATCGGCACGGGTGAAGCACTGGAAGTTGACGACGGCATCGAAATGACGGCCTTCCAGGGCAGCAGACACAGCTGGGTGATCGTTGATGTCGGCGACCAGCGTCTCAACCGCCGAAGGCAGCGGGCGTGAGCCTGACGACCGGCCGCGGTTGAGCACTGTGACCGTCATCCCCTGGCCGACCGCCTCGGCGACGCACGATGCGCTGATGGCGCCCGTGCCCCCGACGAAGAGCACGCTGAAATACCCGCTCACAGTTGTCCCCCCGCGTACCAGTCCTCGAAGCCGGTTTCCAGGATGCAGATCAGCACGTCTTCGTGACGGACCCCGGCGTCTTCCAATCGCCGCACGATCTCACGGAACATGCGCTGCTTGTCGTCCACCGAGAACATGTGCACCATGGTCACGCGGATGAGGACGAAATCGCGGCGGTCAACAGCGCCGAAGGTAGCTGAGAAGACGAGTTCACCGGGATCATGGGGACGGAACACCTGGAACAGGTCGTCCTCGGACATATCGAGACCGGCGATGAGGCCCTGATGGATGGCTTGGGAAATTCGCTCTCCCTTGCTCTCGAAAAGCGCTCGCGACAAGTCACACTGGATCATTGGCATGACTGGACTTCTTTCTTTGGGTAAGTATTGGTTGGCGTGTGTTGCCACACGATGGCTTCAATCACTTCAGGGCTCCTGCCGCGATGCCCCGCTCGAAGTACTTCTGCAGCAGGATGTACGCCAGCACTTCCGGTATTGCGGTGATGACGGCGGCGGCCAGGATCTTGGTCTGGTCGTTGGCGAACTCACCCTGGAAGAACTGCGGCAGCAGCGTGACCACCTGGCGGTCGGGGCTGACGAGCATGACGAGTGGCAACAGGTAGTCGTTCCACGAGTTGATCAGTGTCAGCACGACGATGGCGGCTGATATGGGCTTGGTCAGGGGCAACATGATGTGCCAGAAGATCTGGAAGGCGTTGGCGCCGTCGATCCGGCCGGCTTCCATCAACTCACTCGGCACGCCTTCGTAGAAGTTGCGGGCCAGCAAGATCGTGAATGGCACCTGCAAGGCGGCCAGCGGCAGGATGACGGCCGGTAGCGTGTTCTGGATGCCCAGTCTCAGCGTAGTCGTGAACAGCGGGGTCAACAGTACGACCTCTGGCAGCGTCAGGGCCAGCAGAAGTAGCCAGAAGTAGATCTCCTTGCCGGCGATGTGCAGTTTGCCGAAGCCGTAGGCGGCCAGCATTGTGACGGCATAGACGATCGCGATGGTCGAGACGGCGATGATGGCGGAGTTGCGGAAGAACGTGGGCACCACGCCGGTGCCGAAGACGGCGGCGTAGTTGCCCCAGCCGGCTCCTTTAAGCGACCCCCACACCATCTGGATGAGCGGCACCAAGAACGGCACCGTCAGGACGAACAACACCACTTGCAAGGTGATCTTGGTGGAAAGACGACGTATCTCGAACATGATTACTTATCGGCTTTCTTGTTGACGACCGACATCAGTATCGAACCGCCGATGGCCAGGACGAGCAGTACTAGCGATATGGCGGCTCCATAGCCGACGTGATGCATGCGTATGGCCTGGCGGTAGATGGCTGTGCCGAGAAACTCGGTAGCCCGTCCGGGGCCGCCAACCGTGATCAACCACGGCCAGTCGAAGGTCTTGAAGGCGCCGATCAGTCCCAGGATGGCCATCACCAGCGTGGTTCCCCGGCAGCTTGGCCAGACGATGGCCGTCAAAGTGCGCAGGTTGCCGGCGCCGTCGATGCGGGCGGCCTCAAGAATCTCCGGGTCGATCTGGCTCATGGCGGCGAAATACAAAATGAACGTCATACCAGTCCACTGCCAGATCGTCACCATCATGACGGCTGCCAGAGCCGTCTTGGGATCGCCCAGCCAGGGGTGGGCGACGAAACCGAGTCCGACGGCCCGCAGCGTTTCATTCAGCAAGCCGGTGTCGGAGAAGAATGTGCGGAAGGTGGCGGCCATGGTCGCCGGGGCCAGCACGGTGGGGATAAAGATGATCACCTTGTGCAGCGTGCGCAGCTTGACCTTGGTGTGCAATATGGCGGCCAAAGAGAACCCTAGCGCTGTTTGGATCACGAATGTGACCACGTAGAAGACAACCGTGTGCTCAAGTGCCTGCTTGATTGACGGGTCTTTGGTCATCTGGACGAAGTTGGCTGCGCCGACAGGCTGCGCGATAGGGCTGGTGCCATCCCACGACAGTGTCGACAGATAGACGGTGTAGCCGATGGAGAAATAGACCAAGCCGAGCACCAGAACCAGAGCGGGCAGTATCCATGGCAAACCTGACATACGCAGGCTACCCCGCCGGGTACCCCGCCCACTGACAGCCCCCACAGGGTGGGGACGGCTTGATGTCCGTCGCCCCCACCCCGAGGCTGATTGGCTGATGACTTGCGTCATTGCTCTATCACTTCCAGTTGTTCGTTTGGCGTTATCCCAACGAGTCAGCGGTTTGCTGCAACGTGGTCATCGCGGCATCGGGTGTTGCCGTGTTGGTGGCGATGTTGCTCAACGCGAGCGTCAGCGCATCGTTCATGTCAGCCGTGATGTCGCCGAAGCGAGACTGATCGGCCGCACTGGCGTGGGCGAACAGCGTCTGGACGGCAGTCGATTGGACAGACGGGTTGACGAGCTGGATGTTGTCCCAGTTCGGCGTGACGCCATTGCGGGCCGGGATCAGGTTCAGCGAATCGGCCACAGCCTGCTGGCCCTCCTTCGAGGTACCGAGCCACAGAGCGAATGCCTTGGACGCGGCGACGTTGCCAGACTTGGCGTTGACACCGATTCCGTAGTCGGCGTCACCGAACATGATGCCCGTGTTGCCCTTGCCTGCCATGTCCGGGAAGTCGATCGGCATGAGTGTGAACGGTGTCGGGTTTGAGACGCCGGCAGCCTGCATCGCAGCCGTCATGTCGGCGGGACGCGTGTTCATCGTGTACCACGTGCCCATCATGACCATGGCGTACTGCTCTGACAGGAACAGGTTGTTGGCATCGGGATACTGCATCAACCCGGTTGCCCCGTTCTGCATGATGCCGTCAGTGAACAGTTGCTTCCACAACTGTGCCGCCTGGACCATGTCCGGATCCGTCCACTTAGCCTGTCCGGCCAATGCCTGTGCGAACAGGGTGGGGTTGACCTGATTGGCGATCTCGTGGAAGGTGTCGATATTGAAGGCACCCTGATTGGCGCCCTGCACGAAGCAACCGACATTGTTCTGCTTGAAGGTGGCGCAGACGTTCTTCCAGTCGTCGTACGTCTTCGGCGGTGTCAGGCCATACTTGTCGAACAGGTCCTTGTTGATCCAAAGGTTGCCTGCATACACTGCTCCCGCTGACAGCGAGACCAGACGGTTGTCGACGGTCATGTACTTGACGCCCAGCGGCGACAATTGCGACTGCCAGTCGGCGCCTATCTCAGTCGCCACATCCTGGGTCAGGTCGATGGCGCTGCCACCGTAGACGGCAGCCCCGCCGTTGCCCGAGCCAGACGACATCTCGTAGACGTCGACCTGGTTGGTGGTCAGCGCGGGTGTGATGGCCGCGTTGTAACCATCGATGTCGAGTTGCTTCCAGTTGACGGTGATATTCGGATACTGCTTGTTGAAGGCCGCGATGTAATCGGTCGTGGCTGGCGGGCCGGGCGTCCAGCCCCACCAATTGATCGTGGCGGTGGCGTCGGTTGCCGCCGGTTCCACGTCGGTGCCGCCGGTGGTGCCTGCGGTGTTGTTACCGGCGCAACCGGTCATCAGTGCGGTGATGGCAGCAAGGCTGACGATTATCGTTGCCCCGTGCCAACGCCGCGAATCTCTCATTGACATGTCTCTAACTCACTTTCTTCCTATTGCGTTTCGGAACGCGCCTGACATGGTGTCAGACGTGGCGTATCGGTTGCGGCCTGTGCCGCTAGGCGGGCTCGCAATGGCTCGCGCACCACACAATTGCGCAGCGCGAACGACTCGGCCAAAGCTCGCAATTCACTGTCGTCCAACCCCCGGAACAGGTCGGCATATTGGCCGACGAGAGGCTGTGCGAACAGGATGTGAGGCATCAGCGTGCGCACCCAATCGGGAGTGCCCCACGGATAGCCGTCAAAGTCGGGGAACTCCGCTTTGACGAAGTCTTGGACGGGATCGAGCAGGTGGGCGACGGACGAGTAGTCAGGGCCCCAGGCGTCGGTGGCCAGACGCTCCTTCTTGGCGATGAAGCTGGCAAACCTGGTGCGGTAAGGGGTCTGAGGACCGGCCGCGGTAAGGCCCTGACGACCGACGTCCTTGTACATCCAGATGCACCAGCCCGCCCCATGCTCGCGGTAGATGCTCAATTGGTCGTCCAGAACCTGATACAGCTGGGCATCACGGGCCGGGTCTCCGGTGTAGATCGGGCCGAACTCGCCGACATAGAGCGGCGTGCCCGTTCGGCGCGAGTACTCTGTGCGGCTGAGAAACTTGGCCTCCAAAGTGCCCTTGTCGTACCAGGCGCCCTCCGTGTAGCCAGGGTATTCGCCGTAACGGGCCAGCGAAGCGGCGGCGTAGTCGTGACAGGTGTAGACGGTGTTTTCTGTCGGGTCACCGAAGATGTCAAACTCTGTGGCGTACGTGTTCCCGTCCACGAACAAGGTGTGGTGCGGATCGATCGCCCGGATCGCCATGATCAACCGCGCATAGAATGGGCCCACCACCTCTCGTGACTCGTCCGCGGGCTCGTTCAGCAGGTTGTAGCCTGCCACCCAGACATTGTCACGGTAGTGATCGGCCAGTTGCTCCCACAGCCAAACCGCTCGATCCTGGAAGTGGACGTATTGCCAGAACAGAGCCCGGTGCGTCTGGTTGTCCGAATGCCAGTGATGATTCTGGGAGCCCGGCACGGCATGCATATCCAGGATGGCGTAAATGCCATGACGGGCACAGATACCGACTACCCGGTCGAGTTGGGCTATGCCGTCGCCTTGCAGGACGAACGGATTCATGTCGTCCTCGAAGTGACGATAATTGACGGCAATGCGCACAGAGTTGATTCCTGTTTCGGCCAAAAACTGAGCATCGTCGTCGGTGAAGAAGTTGTCGAGGAACGATGTGAAATACCTCTGGTACTTGTCGTCACCAATCGCCCGGCGAACCGCGTCGCGCATTAGCGACTCGTTGGCCGGATGCCCGGTGACGAAGTTTTCCATGTTCAGCCAACCACCGAGATTGACACCTCGCAGTGTCAATGGCTGGCCAAAACCGTCCACCAGCTGCGCTCCTTGGGTCGTCACGAACGACCGGCTGCTGCTTGGGACCATGTCCGCTCCTCGTCGAGTCACGCTGGATACATAGCTAGATAGTTTCTGTTTATGTTTCTACGATACAAAGATAGGCTCCTCGACTCTGATTGTCAAATAGTGTCTCTTAACACGCACACTTTTCGAGACAGATTTGTCATAATAACTAGTCATTAGTGGATTAGTCCTATCTCACGTTTGGTCTTGCTAAGCTATTGGGATACTATTTCTAGTTAGTTTCCAAGAAAGGAATATCATGAGTTCATTGGCAGGACGGCTGTGTGCGGTCACTGGCGGCACCAGAGGCATCGGGCGAGCGGTCGTTGAGCGTCTGCTGGACGACGGCGCAGAGTTGATCGTAACGGCCCGCAGCACCGCTTCAGGAGCAGACCTGCTGGCTGCTCATCCCGATGTGACATTCGTCGTGGCCGACGCGTCGAAGCCAACTGAACTCAATCGTGTCGTGGACGCCGCCAACGGCCGTCCCATCCAAGCCGTCATCGCCAACGTGGGCGGTGGACCGGCTACCTGGGTGGCCACGAGCCCGGAGGAGGACTTCGACGAAGTGATGGCGCTAAACGTCAAGAGCGCATTCTTCACCGTCCAGAAGCTACTGCCCCTGCTACAGCGCGGCAGCGCGGTTGTGCTGGTGTCATCCATCGCCGGATTGGGTGGCGATCCCGGGGCAATCGTCTACAACGCGTCCAAAGCAGCGGTGCGCTCACTGGCCCGGTCGATGACGGCCGAACTGAGTGATCGTGGCATCCGGGTCAACGCCGTCAGCCCTGGGCCAACCAGCACCGAGGGTTTTGACGGCTACATCGCGGACCACAACGTGACCCGCGAAGACATTGTGCCCCAGCTGCCCGTCGGTCATATCGGCCAGCCCAGCGAGGTGGCGGCAGCCGTAGTATTTCTGGCGAGCGACGAGTCGTCATACATCGCCGGCGCAGAGCTGGTGGTCGACGGCGGGATGTCGCAGGTCTAGGGCATTGGTAAAAACACAGATGCCGGATCCCTGGGGAAGTACTGATTTTCGCTGTGTCGAGTGAGGATGTGCTGGGCGGGATGAGCTGCAACACCATATCTTGTACGTGTACCGGTAGTACACCGCAAGATAGGGGGGAAGCAGATCGCCCGATCCAGTGCACCGCAACCGGCACATGGGAAA
>Ga0123357_10000938_pt1 | contig 29681 bp, 23 predicted proteins | sample TergutEmb28metaG_FD_89873 | JGI IMG/M metagenome (GOLD analysis project Ga0123357, IMG submission 89873) | Embiratermes neotenicus P4 segment gut microbial communities from Petit-Saut dam, French Guiana - Emb289 P4 | ecosystem: Host-associated > Arthropoda: Insects > Digestive system > Gut ...
CGTCGGCTGTCCGCGACTGCTTATTCAATTTATTCGCAGCTACCCTCCTTATCGGAGGCCGTTCCTCTATCCGCAACCTGAGGACGCGCCATGCCGTGGTGACAGGGACCCACTACATAGACAGTATTAAATATACTACACTATTATTACACATTTATGACTTTCATGGTGCTTTAATGCATGATTCCTGTTTCGGATGCTGGCACTGCACATTAGTCAAGTGTACTGTTGGCAGCTTGGGGATCCTTGCTGTCTCCATCTTCACAGACATGGACACCCAATAACACTGCCACTTCTTATTACACGTGTATGTGTGTCAAGGGGAACAGATCCACTTGATTCATCAAGTGACAATGTGAGACAAAAATTGGTCATTGGGAACAGCTCAATTCAATTCATCAAGTGACAGGAAATACAATGTGAGAGAGAAATATGGACATTTGCCTTCTAGTAAGGGCCATTTAAATTCAATGCACTTGCTCATGGCCAGAATAGTCTTCCATTTAAATACTCAGTACAGCAGTGTGCCATAATATAAGTTATATTTAGCACATTTTTAAGCTACAGTCTTCAAGTAAAAAGTTGGCTGTTGAGAATAAATCCACCTGACTGCACACAAATATTTGAAACAAACAACTTAAATATACAAATGATGACCCCAGACCCTGCATCACTGTGGATGCAGAGAGAAAACGGGTCATTCCAAAGGCATAAGTGCAACTATATTACCAAGGAAATAAAAAACACTGTTACTGACAATGGAAAACACAGATGTTACAAACTGCTTCACATAATTATAAAGCATAGTACCAGAAAGTGGTTACATATGCACAAAATAAAAATGCTTCCTGGTTAGAGGTCAGACCAAACAGCTTTCCAGTACTGTTGTACACATAACATTAAGACATCAAACTGAACTTTTATAAACGGGACATCAAGTAACAAACACTCACATGTGGGTACCAACTTCCTTCACTTCGTGATGGATGACATCATCCACGGTGTCCTGCGGATGAAGTTCCATGGCGACACTATCCATCTCATGGCCTGATAGTAGAATGCGCTGCGAACTGGTTTGCAGATCAGTCTGCCAGAAAATCAAGCCAATATTGTAACCAGATTATGGTTACTATTTTTCTATGATGGGAAGAGAAAAAGTATGTTTAAAAGGCAAGTACCCTGAAGTGAGTCAATGAATCCTCTACATGGAAAATACTAAAGACACTGTATAACTCCTCATCACTTTTACACATGGCTTCTGTAAAATACTTACACATTACAGGCTAAGTCACACATAAAGGACCACACTCTGACCTTGCTCCAACTGTGCACTAGCAACAGACATGAAAAGCTGTGGTTCTGCTGCTGCATAGTGGCAGTCATCATTAGGGATCAGTTCAATAACTGTATACTTGCTCTAACTTCTTTCAAAAGAACAACGCAAGAAAAACAAAAAAATACTCGATTCATAAAGTTATTATTTAAACACTGTGATTCTTGTTTTTATCCAAATCGTGGTTCAGAGTGAAAACCGACTACCTTTAAAAAAGTTTAGGAATCTATATAATACAGCTTTCACTACTACCTTTTATCTATGTTATGAAGTCAGTTATAAATTTAGTGCATTAAAATACATAGGCTACATATTCTGTCAACTGCCTGCACAGATATTTGCAGATTTCTGGCTTCATATATCTCCAAATTATCCATGAGATCCAGTTATAGCACTGTCCCCTAACTGTGCACAGAGTAATCACATGAACTGGGGACACAATGTGGAAATAACTTTCATCAGGAGAATAATTACAACATACAAAAGAAATTTGAACAAAGTCATCCCGTTGTGTATTGATTCTATATATTCACTTTATTATATATATTTCAGTCAACACAACTATATAATAAAAGCATAGGTTAAAGCGACATGTTTAGACTTAAAAATTCATCGCCAGGCTAAGCTAAGAACTGTGGTTCTTAGCTTAGCCTGGCGATGAATTTTTAAGTCCCAACATGTCGCTTTAACCTATGCTTTTATTATATAGTTGTGTTGACTGAAATATATATAATAAAGTGAATATATACAAAAGAAATGTTGAATGAAAATTGCAGAAAAATAATATTCACTACATCAATTCCGTAACTTCATCAGGGCTACTGATGGGGACATCCTGATAAACAAGTACAACATAAGCGTGGCTCCTTTACCTTTCATCACTTTAAAAAGGAATCTTAGTTCTGTTAGCATTGAATGGCATTAGCAGAATGCAGATTTGTTAAGAAAGCTTTCATTATTCCCACTACAAATATTTTGGCTACTGTAAAGTCAAATGCAAATCTGTGCTGGAAACAAAGTAATCATGGCTGCTTGTATCTTGCACAGTTCAACCAATGGTGAGGACCCCAAATTGATATTCAAAAGTAACTATGTACATTGAATTAAAATCACTATATATGTATGGAAAACAACACACTGTATAAATGTATGTATGTATACATGTATGTTTGTAAATTATTTTTAAAAAATTATAATTAGAGTAATATTCAAAACAAATTGTATACAAAACAGGCATATTTTACTCATCATGTGAGCATGTGGATAGACTCTTCTGTTAATGGATCACTATCAATCAACACAGTTATGTTTGTCAGTATACATAGGCTGTTGCATGTTGAATAAAATACTGCTACAGTCATTTCAGTGTGGTCACATACATTATAAATGCATTTCAAAATGCGGGAATGTTGATCTCACAGACTTGCCATTGCAGTTCTCAAGTAGACCAAAAAGAATGGTTTTATCATGAACAGGTGTTGCCTCATCACTCATGATGGACATTTTGTTTTGTTCTAATACAATAAATTTCATCACTCCCCTCTCTCCCTTCTCATATTTTATATTATGTACAATACCTGAATGTGATTTTCATTAATGCAAAACAAATGGTAATGAATACCACTTAGTTCTTGTAGCTCAGTGTGATAAGCCATGCATGTTTATAGCCCATCTTTCCTAACAATCTTGAAAATAGTTCTAAAATGGGACCCCTTTTTATTTTCTAAATAACACAAGAACTTTAACTGCAAGTGCCTTTACCTTAGCTTTGCAATTTATGTTTGAGCATACACTAAGAGTTTCATTCTTCTTGTGTTTATGAATTTTTTTGTCTTAATCATGCCAACCATGCTGATATGTCATTATATTCAATGTTCACACCTTAGGACATATGAATCCCATTATCCAGGAATATCAAGGATGGAGAACTCTTAGTTTTAAAACTGGACAATGAATATGAAATATTTTCATATGTATCCAATATAACTGATCGCAAATTACGGAAATGATGATAAAAATAACCCCCAAAGCAACTGACATTTTCTTAAGTTTCTTTGGTATCACTTTCACATACATTTATACAGAAAATATGTTGACAAGCCACCTGCAAAATTCAACATCAGCCTACAGACTGATTGGCTGATAAAACTTTACTTGTTCTTTTGCCACTCCCTTATATTACTGTCCCTCCTTTTATCTTCTTATATCACACTTTTAATTCACCCTACAAATTTAAGTAACTCTGCAAGTTACAAGGTTTCTGTAGTGGCATTGCTGAGGATTCTGTTCTTCTGGGATACGATGGTGTGTCAATGGGTAATCGGATCCAGACATTTTGAGGGAATACAGTGCCCTCAACATCAAGGATCAACATGTCATAGAAGAATACTTCTAGGACCCACTGAAAGTAATTTTATTTCTATGCACATTCACTGACCTTCTTCCCCTCCAACATTTTTGCACTGCATCTGTCTACATGACTATCACTTCTCAATGCCTCTGTCTCCTGTTTGTCCAGTGACAGATCCAGTCTTAGTTCTCCTTTCCTACATCAGAACCCATTTTTCTCTGTGCTTGGCTCACAGGTGGAAGCATGTTCCTTCCAAGCACTGGTAACTACATACCAAACTACAACAGGTGGCAGCATGTTCTTCTGAGCACTGGAAACTACACACCAAACTATAACATGTGGCAGCATGTTCCTTCCGAGCACTGGTAACTACACACCAAACTACAACAGGTGGCAGCATGTTCCTTCCAAGCACTGGTAACTACACACCAAACTACAACAGGTGGCAGCATGTTCCTTCCAGACACCAGTAACTACCTACTAAACTATAGGACATGGCAACATGTTTCTTCAAACACTTGTAACTACACACCAAGCTACAAGAGGTGGCAGCATGTTCCTTCCAAAAACTGGTAACTACCTATCAGAACATTAAGCTTCATAGTCACCACCATGAGAACTCCAAACCTCACAAAACTAGTCTATCTCTTCTTACCTTAACACATACATGCTTAGCAATTTGGTCGCTGTCATTGTGGACACATATATAGCTTGAGAATGTTTCACCCAGGTAGATATTCCTGAAACAGAGTGTCAAACTAAGTGAATACACATACTTTAAGGTCTTTGATGAATTTCTGTCAAAATGAGAGATTAGATACCTTTTTGTACAGACACACTTTGTCACAGCAGCCAACCGTCAATATTTAGGTAGTTTCAAGTATGCTGGTCATGTATGAACTACTTAAATTTTAGCAGGATAAATGTCTAAAGAAACAAACAGTCTAGAGATACTAGCATAATCAGTGCAAGTATACTGTCTAGAAACAGTCTCATTTATACCATGGAAAGTTTACACACTAATCATAACATCAGTTCAGCAACATTCATTGCTATGAAAATGCATTTCACATAAAAAGAAGTCCTCAGCAAGATTAATTTCTAACAATTTTAAGGAAACTACAGCTAGGAGAAACAAGATATGTGTACAGTATTTGCATAAAGAACCGTTAATGGAAATGGAATGCTTGGGATACAAAAGAAATGTTACGAAATAACAATATTAAAATGGACATTTGACTAGCTGGTACTCAACTGACTTGAACCAGCACAGGAAAGGATCCAAGTGCAAATTTTGGTGGCTCCATAACAGAATTCCTGAATATGACACACAGTTCAAAAAAGATTTCTAATCTCTGGATTTGTGCCTTAGTTCATTCAATGACACTTCCCCAAGTACACAGATACTACAGCATCCACTGTAAAGATGACAGTGAATAATATGCATGGAAAAAGTCATAGCCACCTTTAATGCACAAGGCACATTTGCATAAACATGCCCCAGAAAACCACATAAAACCTCAATCAAAATTGCCAACATTCAAGCTGGGAATCAAATTGTGCATCTCCAGAATAAGGAATGCTAACCATTTAGCTGTGCTCTCTTCATTAATATCAACAGGAGCTGCTTGGCATCTCAGGCACTGTGAGGTTAACCTGGGCTCAGGAACCAACAAAATGATATCAGGGACTGCTGCATGACCCCTGAACTTCTCTTTCCTTCAGTTTGACTTTTAAACAATTTCTCCATGATTATCTTTAATAAACATTTGGGCATAGAATTGTTCACTGAATTTTTTTCAATTCCCCATGCTATTTCCAAATCTTTATTTTTGAGGGGTAATGAAACCAAATGACTTTATATGGCTCCTTTCATCACACACAGACTGGAAAGAATGGTACAAAGAATTGCCAAAAAAAAAAAAAAAAAATCAAAATGCAATTTTTCTATGCCCACATGAATTTCTGCTTGGCAAGTTCCAATATACTGTCAATACGGTTCTTGACCTTAGCAATGATAAGACATTTGTGGCCATTCAATGAAACCAGGAGTAAGGACAGCACAGCCAATATGGTGATGAGACTACAGACAAGATAACTAAGGAACTGTGGTTCAACTCCTGGCAAAGAAAAGAGATTGTTTTTTCCTCCTAAACATCTAAACTAGCTCTGCAGCCCATCCAGCCTCCTACTCAATGGGTACCAGAGGTTCTTCCTCCAGGGATAAGAACAGCCTGGGCAGGTACATGACCACTCATTTCCATCTAGTGTCGAAATTAAGAATGAATGAAGCTGTACCCGCAGTCCCCATGAGCCTCTGTAATATGCACAGGGACAGCTATCACAGCACCCTCAAAATGTTCTGTTGCAAAGTAAGTGGGTGCTACATTAGCTACTGAGAGGACTCCGTGATGACGTGCCGAAACATGCAGAAGATTTACTAACATATGATGTGTACATATTTTGGCACATGTGCAATTCGTTATATAAATTAATAATTCTATACAATGCACGGTACATATAATATAAGAATCTGTCACCCATGTTTGACATAGTGTGGTAAACTGAAAACTTTTGTTATAATGTTGTGGATACAAACAAAAACAGTTACCCAACACAATAATAAAGAGCTTCTTTTATCACTGTACTCAGCACTGCACATCATGGGATACCCAATGCATGCAGGCTTGCTATGCAATTAACCTGCCATGCTCCGTGTGAGGATAAAATAAAATACGTGTAACTAACAAACTAATGTTAATGGCGTAAAGCAATTCCATTTCAAGACACAGAAGACAAATAATTACCCAAAACTTTGTGGCAATAAAAGAAACTGTCCTGCAGACAAACTTTCTATTCCAGAAACTGAAGTGATGTCATTCTTGAGATCATTGTTTAAAAGGTTACCAGGAAGGTCTTTGGAATCACTGGTAACAATAATGGGACTGCAAAGAGTTGGTCTTGTCAGTCGCATCACTGAAATAAAAAACACATAACTGACATAACATTTGTTATGGTATCTGAAATACAGGATTATTCAAAATGATTGTCGGAGTTTTAACAACTTGTCATACACAATACACTTTAGATAGGAGTATATGTGTTTTTTATTCAATAGAACAACACTCCAAGTTTTTGTTACATACCTTACAGGTGCTCTATATGTGTACCCTTTGTGATTCTACAAACATCAACACAATAATCGAGTTCGTTCCAAACTGTTTGTAGCATGTCAGTGGTGATGGTTGCAATGGCGGTTCTGATTCATACCTTCAGTTCTGGGATACACATGCACCCTGTGTCTTGAAATTGTGCATAACACCTTTGAATGCAATTGTCAGATGGTGGTTGCTTCCTGAATTTTGTGGGGAATTGCCGCTGGACAATTGTACCCCAACAATCATTTTGAATAACCCTGTATGTACTGACTCATAAAAATGGTTTCCACCATCATGAAACTTCACTTATGAACAAAGAAGCATATTCTTCATTATTAAAGGAAATGACAAAGTCTACCCTGTAACAAGAGATTATTAGAATCATGATGGGTTGTAGACGTAGTGACTCTGGTAGAAAATTGTTTTTTAATTTAGAAATCTTACCACTCCCATCCCAGTACAATCTTTCTCTTCTTTTGTTTGTGATAAAAAATATGTATCAATATATGGTCAATTCTGAGATATATCACACTGACACAGCAAAATGCTAATTTTCACCAATCTTCCATGAATTCAACTAAATACCAGAAGGGGGTGACTGTTTAAGTGTTATGGTGTTTAACATGCTTCCTTCTTATATTAAAATAGAGTCTGATAATCCCAAGAAATTTAAATTGATTTTACAGAAATTTTTATATGAAAATGCCTTTTATTCTTTAGGTGAATATTCTGAACTTCAAAAAAATTAAATTTCTTTATATATGATCTACATTAGTACTTGAATGTTTGGCACATAAAATATACATTTATGTTTATTTCATACTTTAACTACATATTTAGTTTTTATATCCATATTTTAGATCTTGTTACATATACAAAGCAACTGCATGAATGTACCAATCTCTATCTGTTACGCAGTGGTGTGGTAAATTTATTTTTTGTCCAGTAAGGACCATTTCCTTTTAATTGGTGTTTTTATTTGTTATATAAAATAATTTATATTATGTTACATCCTCAAACATCATACTAGGCCTGGTAACTAAAATTGTTGTACACGGTTATACTGACTTCACTTCTTGACTCCTTAAGCAAATATTTTTGTTAATTTTATGTACAGTATTGACTATTTCCATATCCAAATTGATTTTGTAATCCTGTAATGATCCATGGAATGAGAATAAATGATATGATACATAACATGATACAATGTATGATATGATCCACACTTAGGCAGGAAAGGGTTTCCACTTTCATGGTTCAGTCACCATCACTACTGACACAAGTCGTTAAGGAATGGATTAATCCTGAGAATGAACCTAAACTTTGTTAACACTACTTCCAGTTCTTCAACTATGACTTATGTAACTGCTCTGCCACCGTGAAAAAACAGTGACATTTCCTTGATAACATACGGCATCGGTAATACCACTGTAACTTGGTTGCCACAGCCATGTTTGTGAAAAAAAGGTTGGATAGGGGAACAATAACGTATAATCACAATACAACAGGCTCTAGGGAATATAACCTACAAGTTAAACTTTTAGTAGATCTTGAAATATTGAATCTGGAGAAAAACACCAGAAGAAGGTAAGTGTAAGACTCCTCTGTTCACAACAAAGCTGAGTCCACAGAAAATGAATATATATTACACAGCCATTTTTTAGTCTGGATATGCTAGAACAACATGATATTCTGGACAGAACACTGGAGATTAGATTACTATCACACGAAGTACATATGGTTATGTCTTCAAGTACCTAAATTCGCCTTTAAAGTTGTATTCTCTATGCAAATTGTAGTTTTTAATATCTACTAACCCTTCACAGTCAAGCTGCACATAATCCAAGGTTTTGTGACCCAAAAATGTTAACTCATACATCCTGTGCACGTAAGAAACTAACCCAAATGTAAAAGAAAGGGCCAGTTACAACTACATGGTTCCCAAATTCTGATGCTGCTAATATAATGGTAAAATTGAGCCAGTCTAGACCAGTTCTGTGCTTATGCATTATCATATATCGAAAACAATGCATGAAGACATACTTATGGTAAAACTCTAACAACAATTCAATACATCACGAACTTGAACTCTGTAGCAGTAACAGTCACAAATAAAGATACCAACTTTTATAACCTACTCCTTACTTTCATAAAATATATCAAAAACAACTAAGTTAAGCTTCTCACTGTGCACACCAAGATATATGTGGGTAGCAGATGTATGGCTCCACTCATTCTTAACCTCAACACTAGATGGAGGTGAGTAGTTAGCTTCATGACCCAGCTGTGCTACGCCCAAAGAGACCCTGGTACCCACCAAATAAGGGCCTGGCTAGGCCAAAGAGCCAGCCTGAACACCTAAGAAGAATGCTCCAGAGAAAATATTTTGCCCCTGCCAGAAATTAAATCACGATTCGTCAATCGTCCAGCCCACGGTCACTATTACTGACATTGCTGCCCCAGCTCCACCTTATCACAAACTGCCTTCACAACAGACAACGTAAAAAAAAAAGTCTCACAACACAGGGCTAGAAGCATTATTGGATAATTAATTACGAACTAATTGTATTTTGTTACTGTTATGAGTATATCTGCACATTCAATCACACTGTCTCTTTTTCGCTTCACATTACATTTAGTAAACAGCTTTATGTTTGACATGCTGATAGACACGAAAGGCGGCACAGAGCCACAGAATGACAGACATGATATGAATATAATTTTTTTAACGTTTCAGAGGAGCCTGCTGCTTCCGTTCTTAGGGTGCATTAGGCTCTCTTCTGACCTGAAAATGTAGACAGTAGGCGTTCCTCCAAATCGCTAAACCTGTCTACTAAAGTACACAGAGTCATATTCAAAAGGACAGTAATCTTCATTTACAGCACCACGAACACCTCAAATTTCACAGTTTTATGACTGTCGCATTTAGTCCCCACGACGAGACCAGTTTTCGTTACTTCCTACTTCAGTACCCTGCACGTGGTGCTGTCATCCTTGTGACAGCCCTTTACTTGCAATTAATTCACATCATGTAATAGGAACAATGACCAAAAAAGAGCAACAAAACCTTTCAGTGTTAGAAGATGTTCATTTCTGTCTCGTCCTTCCATTCTCAGCGATTTATTAACCGCTTCAGACATAACAACACACTAATTACGACAATAACTCTACACGACACTTCGTTATCGACCCATTTTAAGCACTGATGAGATCACAGATCACCACGGTTCCCAGGTAGTGGTTACAGTTGATTAGAGGTGCCCACCGTAAGCGATGGTTGCATTTCCTTTGCAATGCTACCAACACAAATAGAATTGAGGTACAAACAATTGGAAATAAACGAGCAGGAGGTGTGTCTTTTGACATTAAATGGGTTATTTTGGTTTGAAATTGTAACCTTAATGTAACAGAAAAAGACCTTCTTATGTAGAATTTAGAATTGCATGATGCAAAGATTAGTAAATAAGTCGCATCATAATTTGTATAGGTCGCGGAAAAAAATCAGGCTATGAAAGGGAAGGCAGCTAATCCCCGCCGCGTATTCATTTAGCACAAGTGTGCAAGAGTGTAGACATAGATACTAATTATGCATCAGCATAGGATTGTACCAGCCCAGGAAGCAAAAATTGGTATACTAAAACAAATGAAAGGCAAGCAATCCCCACTCAAACAGTGCTGGGAAAATATCTCAGTTTAACGCGTTTTACGAAACCAGAGTAGCAGGTACCGTTGTACATCGGATTATGGATATACAGTTTGTGTTAGAAATAATGCATGGACGCTTAAAGCCCTAAACTGCATACCTTACAGCCTTCAAACACTAGAAGAAAGTTTTTCTGGCCTCATTTACAGACGAATACTGAAGAAACCTACAGACGACACGCGAGGTGAAACAACCTGCTGACCGTCTTAAGAAGGAACACTCTGTCGTAAAAAAAAAATGGACATAATAGTGGAAGCCAAACAAATTAAATCGAAGAAAGTAATGAAGAGCTTCAAAAGGATCTACCAAGGCCTGTATTTTTTCATATTGATGCCGCCGTCATCGTGAATAATATCGAGACGAACCAATCATATTATAGGTTAACTTCGACAGCACGATTCTCGGTGCAAAGAACAGAAAAGATCAACGTAAGCAATGGGCAAGTTTTGTAGGTGGGTCAAAAACGCCCCTTAGAAATAGAGAACAGAGTAAACACGGTTCTTCTACCAGATGATAAAAGTTCTTATAACGGCACCATACTAGAATTCAATGACCCATTCAAGATAGTCAATTCTCTTAGATATATGGGGTCCACGCACCGACCATACGAACTTCCTTCACAACCCACATAAAAGAAATCGACGTAGCAGACCAATGACGCCGATAAGATCGCTTTGTTGTGTGTCAAAACAGCAATGACGTTTTACAGGATGACTATCACAGCTACAGATCAATCACACAGATTTCCTAACACTGCACCCGTCTAGTCTGGTTTTACCTGTCAGAAACTATCTTAAATATTTTGGATAAGGTGAAGGCAGTGTTTCTGAAGAAGTTTCTCGAAGTATAAACATTCAACCCATCCAGATTACAATAGGTGCTGGTTACGGAGGTTTATCTCGCACACGAAACGTAAAAAAGAAAATTAGCTTTTCGTATACGTGCGAGGAGAGAATGCGGGCACTTGAGAAGGAACGCACAAAGGCTACGTGCCATCGTTTCGGAGTTGGTAGTTTCCTTCGAAACGTTGGTACCGTTTTACCCAACTGCATGGCGTCACAGCTCAGAAAAATGAAATTTTAAATGGAAACATACTTAAGCGCTCTTTCTGAGAAGCCTTCATGTGAATTTCAAAGAACGTGCTGACAACTTCTCATTCGTGTCAACAATGTGACATTTACCACCACCACATCCAAGGAGTAGGGATGAGAGACACCACAGGGTAATCCTCCCAGCAAAATGTCATGGACATCAGGTTAGCACCGAAATCTAAGATTCGACACGTCCACAGATGATTTTGCAGTCAGCGATTTCCATGGAATAGAAGAGATGGAAAATCCTCGTCAAGTCCTTGTTAATCCACTGCAAATATGCCCCGTTTCGCGAACGTCGTAAAACAAGAAAAAGGACGGACAAAAAAAAACCAAGCAGTTGGCCTGCATGCTGTAGTCTGTCGTTACAAATGAGCTGAATGTCACCTGTGCTGGTCAAACCGTGGCTACTCCTGCGATCACTAATCCGTGATGTAATGAATGTGTGTTGTAGTATGGCGCTGATTGGTAAAGCGCAGAGACAGAGAAGGGAGAAAAACGATGCAGAAAAACCAGTCATTGCAAGAACCGCATATGATTTACAGAGATTAAAATTAGAGAAGTTAATGAAAAATGCGGTATGTAATTCAGATGTATTATTTGTGTTGTCGAATTTAAACAGTACTTTATTGCGTATACCGTGCGGTAGCCGTATGTTACAGCAACGACATTGATCTTAGTGAGTCCCAGGTATTGTGACATATTTCGACGCATGTGTGGTGTCATTATCATAATTATAAATTTTGCTAACGTTGCTTTACTGCAGGAGACATGTCACAATATACGGCAGACATGGTAACAGACCCAGGCAAATTGAAATGTGATACCTTGATTGCATCAAATGCTGCTGCTGCGTGCAGCAGTCGTGGTTTTACTGTGTATGTGGAAGGTATCTTTATGTTATTTCCAGCACAGGCACCTCCTTGATGCAGTGTTGTATACACTATTATGCAGTCTGCCATTAATTTGTATTGCTGTTGTTTTAGTGCCTGTGAGCGATACTAAATACCAGGAGTGACTTTCTTACTGTGCTGCAATAAATATGAGTAAAGAAAGAAAGGCAACAAAGCCTGCAATAAATATTTACAACATAGGAAGGAAAATGTAAGAGGAGTTTCACACTCAAAACTATTGGTAAAATTGTAGAATATTTTAATGTTTACATTTCTAGGTAGCAGATGAAAGATTCAGACCTGACAGGTATGACTGATCCTCAAAATTTAATTACTTTAAATTTTAATTTCCCATGGTCAGTAGAGAATTGATTGTCCTTCCTCTCATTTAGCACACTTTTGTCATTTTTCCTAGTTCAGTAAACACCATATTCACTAACATATTTGTTCACAGGACAAACTTGCACCAGTTCCTGAAAAACCAAAGGAGAAAGCTACACCTCATGTGCCAGATTTTGTGCGAAATGTAATGGGTTCAAGTGCTGGTGCAGGAAGTGGTGAATTTCATGTTTACAGACACTTGCGAAGAAAAGAGTATGCTCGGCAGAAATTTATCCAAGAAAAGGGGGAAAAGGTATGTATGAGCAATGCTGTCAGCAATACATGTCTTTTCTGACATTTTATTATTGTGATGATACTGAACTGCTTCAATTCCTGATCTTTTATGCTCTTTTAATGTGTGTGTACATAAGTGTTGGGTTAATTTGGAATATTAAGCATTAGAACAGTGATGGGGAAACATTCAAATGTCAGGGCTAGATCAGAGATTAGACGTGTTTTGTCAGGCCAGAAATAGTTTAGCATAATATATTTAAATATAATTTTATAAGCATAAAAGTATGGAGCCGGGATAGGGTAGTTGGTCTTACGACTCGCAATGGGCTGGATGGTCCAGGGATTGAATCCCAGTGGGGGGCAAGATATTCCACACCTGTCCAGACTGGCTCAGAGGTCCATCCAGCCTCCTATACAATGGGTACCGGATCTTTCCTGGGGTAAAGCGGCTGGGGTGTGGCATTGACCACCCATCCCCATCTAGCGCTGAGGTTAAAGAAAGAGTAGAGCTATACCTCTACTCCCCCTCTGGGCCTTCATGGCTTGTTCTAGGGTGAATTTGCCTTTGCATAAAAGTACAGCTTAATTAATATACATAATGAATGACTACTAACCATGTTAGAGCAAATGATGATGATGATGATGCAGTTAATGATAACCTTCTCAGTAATGGAAGTAAATGAATATGTTTTGAATGTGCAAAACTGCTTTTCTTCTTGATTAGGGAGAGTATTTGTTCACAAATTTTGAGAACATCTTCCTTATAAATTCTTCTGATTACTGTAATTTGGCTCAGACATCGGTCCCGAATGTTAGGCAATGTTCTAGGTAGTGAATTTTAATTCTGTAGCACTCTTAGCTCATTGGAATCCAGTTAGATTATCAGGAGCCTTTCTGATGTTAAAGGAGAAAGGAGAGATCAGGAGGCCAGTTTCTGCTAGTTTCCTGAAATCTTTTAATGTGTGACAGAATTCCTCGTTTACACAGCATATTACTACTGTAGAACTTGTTACTGCCATGTGGATTGCAAAAATTTCTCTCATTTGATATGTCAGACAACAAAAGCAGTTTTATTTTGAAGGTCTGTGTATCTGTGATTAAAGTATAAGGTTGTCTTTTTCCCAGGTGAATTGGCACTCAATTCTTTTAAATATCTCATGTCAGAAATGCCAGATGAGTTGTGTCATTTTTGTTTATGAGTGGAAAGGGCTGTGCCTATAACTTGCAAAATTTCCTCCTGTAACTTCCACACACTCTTATGGACTTCACCACCAACAAATTCTGGAATCATGCAGTATGTTGGTGTGTTCAGCCCTGACATAGTTGCACGATTATGAACTCTCTGTGGTTCAGACTTCTTGTTTGTATGAAGTGTGCAAGACATGTTGAGAACAGTTCTGGTTCATGGCAATTAAAGCAGGGGAAATACAAAATTTTCTGAGCAGGACAGTCTCCATTCTTACTGCATGGGGGCATTCAGTCTCAAAGTTTTTATCAGTAAAATTAGGTGTTCTATCCATAAATGTGATGAAATTCTTAACATGCAGAGTGTATGAATGGATGCTTCATTTTTTACCTTGCCAATCATTTTGATCAGGAATTGTATTTGGTCTATATATTGATGTCCATCTAATGAAGAGGTTGAGAATTTTTGGAGCTTTTCCTCCACTCTTCTTTATATCTGCATGGCATTAATTAAGAATGAGGTAACTTAAGGTCTTCACCTTAAGTTTTTCTGGTTTAAAACTGCAACTCTCACACTTCTGAACTGACATTTCTGAATTGTTACAAGGCAATTTGACAAGCATATTGATTTAGCCATATTTATGTTTTCATGGGCATGTCAGTCATTTACAGAAATATTAAGAATCAAGCTGATTTAACCAGCATGACTGATTTAGCCATAATGAGTTTTTCATGAGCATGTCAGCCATTGACAGAAATATAGAGAATCACATTTAATTCACTTAGTAAAAATTGCAGTCTATACTATTGTTGAATTTGTTCACTCTCATAGGAGCTCATGGAAGAAGCTTATCACAAGAAAATTGAAGAAAACCACAAAGCTGCAGAAGAAAGAACAGCAAAGAAAAGGGCCAAACGTCTCAAGAAGAAAGGAAAGAAGCAAAAGAAAGAAGTTAAAGTAAGTAACACTGCAAATGAACTGCAAAGTACTAGTGAATCTGAAGCTAACAGCAGTGGTAGTGAAGAGTGCGCACATTAAAACAGTACTTTTTTTAACGAAATGTACATGACTGTGGCCACTATGATTATAATTCAAGAGTGTGCGGAATTTTCTGTAAACATTCTGTTGCCTGACATTTGCATCCACTGTGAATAATCATATTGTGTATCAAACATTGCATATATATAAGTTGACATAACAGGAATAAACATAATCTTGTACAGCTACCAGAGTATGGTGCTTGTTTCTCTCTGGTTCCCAATCCTGCTCCCTGCTTTCAGAAACCATACACATTAAATAGAATTCCATGGCCCTGACTGGATGACTTGGTCTTCCTTCTGACATGTTTGGGCCATTATCTGTAGTAGCAGCACACCAGCTATGCCTGACATGATGTTTTTGCAGTGGACTGATGATACAAACACAACACTGCATGTGCACATAAATGCAGTCTCACTGCAATGGACTGGTGTCCTACACTCATGTGGTGTGACATTACAGTGCCTTCCAAGTCACAGTGAACACTTTATCTCATGTACAGTACAGAGGAAGGGTTGAAATACAATGACATTACAGCCATCAGAAAAAATTTTTACTGTAATGAGACTCAAAAAAATCACAAAAATGTGATCATCAAAAATTATTTCTACAACATGTTCAGTGCATAAATGCAAACATGACATCTCATATGCAAAGGTAAACATGTGTGTCAACATCAGGATCCCATTATATCATTACAAATCTGAGACAACAGCTTCATGAGGAAGCTCTGGAGTTCTTAAAAAAAAGAGAATTACTGTACATGAAATCAAAATGCTGATGAGCAACCACATCACAGAGAGAGACAGACAGACAAGGCTGAAAGACTGCAATGTTGTGAGACTGCTTCCATTCAACACTTGTCATAAACTGCAGTGCTATTATGTAATGATTCATTTTAACAACAAAATTTTTTACTATTATCTCACTGTGTATTTATTACAATTATACATGATTTCAGATTCTCCTGGTAGCTAGTTACTACTATTTTGGGGGAACCTACTACCTCACATTCCATAAGATGTTTTAGCCCCATCATCTAGGTACAACAGTCTCCCACTGGCCTGCTCACTGTTGTGTTCTTTTCTCCCTTCCATATATCTGTATCCACCCTTTGTATTCAAATTATATTTTACCATCAATGACAGTGTTTCCTTGTCATGTCATTACACTACATGCTAAAATTGTCTTGCTAACAAAGTGCAAAGCCTGAATGATGCTGACTGCTTGAGCTATTACCATATGACAAACATGCAAATGTGTTAGTGTCACACACTGTTTTGTCCGATCTATAATATAACGTGGTCTAAAGAGCTAATGTATAGGTCTGCTCTTCTTGTGAAGACTGATTTTAAAATGGAAGACTTACTTATATTCATAAAGATGTTTCAGCTAATATTCATTAAGATGTAATAGCTAATTTTAAATAACATTAGCTAATCTTCAACAGTTTTGTTATAAAATTACAATATATGTATTCATTCTTTACTACGTAACATATTCTACATTTATACATGCTGAAGAACTGAATGTTCCACTTCACTATTTACTGGGTCTATAGGTAAGGTTTTGGCAGTTAGCTGCCTCTGCAGTAATGCCATTTCCTGTTTAAGTGAGTCCAAACAGCACTGCAGATTATTGAGAGGCTTGTTATGTGGTAGTACTGTACTCAGATGCAATAATTCTGCAATCTGTGCTTCATCGTACTTCACTGGTGGGAGTGGAAGACTTGATGTTAAGTCAGGCAGTTTGTCTTTGTTTTCACAACCAAATGTCTCCAACTTCAATCTCAGCACCTAAAAGCAAAGTAAATGTATTACTACACTTACTGCACTTATGCAACAATGTCCTCATGATGTAAAGGTAGGTGTAATTCCTACACAAATATAACAGAACTGGAATAAGTATACTTTTATAAATGCTTCTATTTAATGCCTATACAAATTTAATTCCGCAAAACTAAACACATGAAATGAAGGCTGTACATCTGAACAGGGAATATATTTTATAACAGATAACCACTGTGTGTGTGTGTGTGTAAGAGAGAGAGAGAGTGATATGAGCTATTTTTAAGGTTATTCAAAAATTTGATATAGTTGAGCTTTATATGAAGTTGGGTTCTAGTGGACCAATATGATTCAAAATGAAATTATCTGCAAACTCTTTAACAGAAACCTTCAATGCCAAATTTCATGAAAACCCATTCATTAAGTTCTGGAAACATTATATGGAATAGACAGATATCACCTACCCACATTATGTTCAGTGCATGTACGTTGTGCAAAATGAATACAAAAATTTCAAATTAAGCCACTTATAATAATACTGTACTACAGTACATCATAGTGTTGCAAAACAGTACACATTTCCTGCACACACACTTATGGAAGAAATGAATAAAGGCTTTTATGCAACAAATAAAACACAAAAACAGAAAATTATATCACTAATTGTCATCATTTTAGTGGCATGAAAAGATGAAAACGTGAAATTTCCGCCCAAGGAAAAAAGAGATCTGCAGTAAAAAAGTGGATTAAAATGGTGCAGTTGAAATTTAAAACGACCATACTCTAATGGCAAAAGAACACCCCACCACAGACCCATCAGCGAAAATGGTGTGCCAGGGCTACTATGCCAGCACATGTGACAGGAGTACACAAAAGGTGTCAGCAGATTACAATGTTTGGGAGGCCACAAAGGCAAGCATCACAATTGCATGTCCAAAGGATGTATAATGGGAATTTTAAAAAAGGATGATGTGGTGTGTATAGATACACAGTACACCCAGCAGCTATTGGCAATATGATGCCTTCTGGATGACCTGCTACAGGATTGCATGCCAACCTTACCTGGAGTGAGCAGCAGTGTCTCATCCCAGATGAGGTATTTTTCTATAGACTGGTATGCTTTGCAGTGTGGCTTCATAAAAAGATAAGCTGACCAGTGAGAAACCCCACAGTGGTGGGCAGAGAGAGTGGAACATCCATGAGTGTGGATAGTATTTTGACAGTGGGATGATGTGGCAGCGTGCAAACAAGGCCCCAAAAGTGGCAGGTGGTAGTACACAGGAAAGGAAACTTGAAATCCTGTGTTCCATTCCCCAAAGAGTATGATGACCATGACACATCTATGGGGTGAGCTATGTGTGCAGTTATTATAACAAATACTCTCTTCAGCCCCCATACTGGGTTGTAAGTTCAGAACACCTTCACAATACTGTGGAAAATGATATACAGTCAACACAAGCACTCCAATCCTAATTGTAATCATAATGCGTGTGACTGCAGAATTTACGATGTTAACAAATACACAGGTGTTTAATTTGTGTACTGTTTGTTTAAATAGCTGCCTATAATGGTCATATCAGATTACACTATATTAATTTCTGTGCATTAAATACGCAAATCTGAAGATGCATCAAGTCTTAACTACACAAATATTTTCCACTCTGTTACATTTTAAGTGCACGGCACAGGCACAACATCTGCAATTATCCTCAGAATTTTCAAAAATGGCATTTTGGGAAAGTGATTGTATGTACAAAATCACAGTTTTAGGAAGTGCTGCAAATTTTTAGCCATCCATACAACTTGAGTGCAATAACAACATACTCCTCTAAAGTTCTTTTAATTTCTGCACATTGAACTGTTTTACTTAGTTTTTACAGTCTCGAGTAATTCCAAACATAATGAAGTTCAGACATATTTTAAAATATATATTACCTTAACATGTTTCATTAGCTTCATAATGTGCTTATATAACATAGTTAGAGGTAATATTAAACTACCATTTTAACTCTTTCAAACGAAAAATCAAGGAGCATGTATGCATAGTTTTCACAGAACTTGAGTTGAAAATGGGTAGTAAAATCACATGTTATTTAAACAGTTACAAGAAGTAACACAAAAAAAAACACCTCACATCTTCTCAAATGTCTGTGATATAACTTCCTATTAATTTCTTTGTCACTGACAAATTTAACAAACTGCCCTAACTGAAGATGGAATGTATCATAGTATAGGCTATACACACCTTATTCTGTTCAACACTGGAATGAAGGGCAGCTCTTAACTCTGCCGTTTGTGTCTGCAAAGTAAACTTATCACTGGAGACTGAGTCCAGCTCAGAACGCAGTGTAGTAAGTTCATCCCGTAAGGCACTCATACTTTGCTGCAGGCTCTTCTCAGTAGACAGCCATTGTTCTTCTGACAATCTTATCTTCTCATGTAGGCTAGCTGCTTCCTGTGATTTCTGATGCAGATGGTAGTTCAGCATCTGATACCAAAATAATTTAATGTACACTTAATGGCATTTACAAAATAAACAACTCACAAGATCATAATGTAAAAACAAGACAGGCAATATATGCATAAATGTAACATTGCAGCATGTTTGTGTAACTACTGTGGCTGTGGAAAAGTATTAAGTATTACATATTATGAGCCTTAGTTACCCAGGATACATCATATATTGTCATCTGTGGCCTGTCTGGCTCTACCACATCTTTCTGCCTTATCTCATGAACGGCACCATTAATTATCAGAAAAAAGTTGTGGAACATAAAATGTATGTCTTGATTTTCGCCACAACTTTTGTTTGAAACATTTCTCATTCTGAGAAGAAATGGGTAAGATACTGTAATATGTGTATGCAGGTCTTCATAGTAAGTACCCATTATTCTTGTCAGACTTTAATGAAACATGAATTTTGTTGACATAGTTCTGAAACATACTCCTATATCAAAATTAAATGAAAATCCATCCAGTGGGAGCTAAGTTTCCCATGCAGACAGACGAGGAGAGAGAGAGATGATGAAGCTAATAGTCGATTTCACAATTTTATGAATGCACCTAAAGAATGGGCTTCTACACAATGACTAACCTTTCAAATGGACAGGCTGTTACATCTTAAGTGCCACTTATACTAATGCAGAGCTAGAAACAAAATCTGTGTGTCTCCAAAATATATCCACCTCTCATCAGTTTCAGCATGAACACTGTTTTTATTTGTTAAATGTTCTTCCCAGCTACTCAAAATTTGACACTGTAGCTACTGTCATAATAGTATATTTTACTTTGACTTTGTAACATACTTGAATACTTAACCTTTTCGCGCCGGAATTATTTTTTTAATTTTAGCACACCCTGTATATAAAATGTGAATAAAACAGGAACCAAATATGTTAGAATTATGAAACAAACTGCATTTTGAAGAGAAAAGAAACGGACAGTATATACCATGTTTAAAATATTCAATAACTATGCGTGTTGAATAAATATATAAAATGCAACATTCAGAGATTAGCGGTGCGGTATGACTACTTTAGTCGTCGTTAGGCGTCAAAGGGTTAATGTTACCCACATTCATAAGACACAATACTCCAATAACTTTAAAGAGATTTCTAAATATTACAGTATGTATTTACATAAGAAAAGCAAAACTAATTTTTAATGACTAACCATATTACAAAACACAATTATATACACAACATCTGACCACCAAAATGTACTGCATATGTTGTTTAACAGATTTCTACAGTATAAGAGTTCAAGCTTGCATAGTGACTAGGAGTGACAAAATCTTGACTGAGCAGCCAAATCAGTTCCGAGGTGAAATTTTGAAGACATCTATGTCCATAATTATGGAATAAGGTAAATGTAAGAGCCCTATTTGTATCCTTTTTTTGTCACGGCATAGCCTGACCTACCTCAACAGGCATTTTACAGTAGCTGGTAACCCATCTGGGATCTGAACTGGGTACCTGCTAAACACAAGCCCCAAAGCATTACCACTACACCAACACATTCAGTCAAACATTCATATCACAGCCTGATCTGCCAAACACACTAAGCTATTTTTACAGCACACTAATACAAATGTGGTATTCATCAACATTCTTCAATGAATATCTACAAGCAACATTCATGCAACGTTCATTTTAGCATTGGTTTATCACTTCCAAGACAAGACGGACATACAAGTACCTTAATCTGATCAGCCAGTACTGGATCCTTTGCTCTGGTTTCTTCTAAGTTCTCACGCAATTTTTCAAGTTCCTGTCTACATTCTTCATGTGCTTGTTGCTCTGTTTCAAGTTGCTTCTTAAGGTGGGAGATATTAGTGCGTAGCACACAACACAGAGATTCTGTCCGACCAAGGTCTACCTTTTTTGTATCCAGCATGTCATTGGCTGTTTCCAGTCCCATCTGAAGGCTAGCCAACTGCTTTTTCAACTGTAAAGTCTCACACTTTTCTGAGAAGATCTGTAACATTTCAGTTTCTGTTTGTAGAAAATAAAGTGACACAAAAATTAATTTTGTGTGTTCCTAACATTAGTGTCTGAGCAGTTAATTAAGAACAGTGTGACTATGTGTATGTATGTGTAAGAAGGGAAAAAGGACTCTTCTTGCTAAATATCAAATGCAGGTAGTCATAAGTGGTGAGAAATGATTTCAAGACTGATGTTACTACAGACGATTAGGGACTGAAGATTACGTGAATAAATGACTCTGTACCACAGGAGCTTCATAACCAGCTGACAATTATTCACATATTTACAAAATTTCCAGCCTTTCTATGACAAACAGTCCTCATCACCACATTCACATACACCCAACACTGTACCCTATCCATGACCAGCTCAATCCAATCCCATGCCATAATGCACATAGCTTCATAAAGTTTAACTTTAATACTGTCTTCGGTTCTATACCTAGGATTCCCAAAGGGTCTCTTCCCCTTAAGTTTTCCAACCAAAACTTTGTATGCCTTTTTAAACTCCCCCGTGCATGTTATGCCAATGCCATTATTACCAGTTCCATCACCCCAAAAAAGATCTAATATAACAAGGCTCATTTTATAGGTTTATCTACCCATCTTTTGTTACTTCCTTTTCATTAGGTCCAAATAGCGTCCTCTACAGTTTGTTTACACAATATGTCAACTTACATTTCTACCCTCACAATGATGAAATTTCATATCAATACAATATACAAACCAAGAAAAATTAAAGGGACAAAACAAGGCATCTAAAAAGTCGATACTACATGAGCAAATTGAAGCAGGTCTACATTTCATGACTACAGCCATCAAGGAAAGATGACTGAAAACAGATGGAAACACATAAAAAACAACTACAGTTACCAGATATGAGATTTATGTGGATGAAGAGGTTAATACAGAAATAAATGTTAAGAGTATGTCTTATATGTAAAGAGGTATATCTACTGTTGGGTATGGGGTAAGAAAAATTGAAGTCAGAAACAGCTGTGTGGCTGTCATGATACAAAAATGTGATTATGAAAGAACAGCAACATCTGATCACCAGAAGACATTATACAACCAACACGTGTAGCATCACGTATTGCCTTGCAGTACTGAAGGCAGATGGCAGTTTCTTCCACTTTAACTATCAGCATATCTTAACTAATATATAAGATACCACCAAAGAAAAGGATGAATTTTGTGTACATGCTGAACAGTCATTAACTAAAATCTGTATGTATGTATATAACGGTTTCAAAACGTCGTTCTGTGTTGTCCGACAGCTAGACTCCATTTACAGACACAAAGACACACAAATTATGCTATGCAAAATACAAAATGCAGTTTAACATTTTTCTGCACTTAAGAATCACACAATCTCTGCTTACCTCTTTTCGAAGTTCCTTGATGATGATGTGTGACTTCCTAACCTCCTCATCCAACTCAGAAATTCTTGCCTGGCAATGAAGTAACTGCAGCTCTCGAGTCTTTTGGTCAAACTCATTACCAGCAGCTGTGTCACTGCCCTCTGATAATGAAGGAGCCAAAGATAACTTTTCTTTAGAAATACTGCAACTCTGAACTAGTTTCCCTTTTTCCTTCTCCAGTGTCAATAATGCTTCTTGGTTTCTATCTGCGATCCTTTTCTGTTCTTCACAACTCTTTTTGCCAGCCTCCAACTCTGCTTTCAGTTTGCTGATCTCACACTTCAGATCCACTAGTTCAGTACTCTCTTTGGTCTTTCTATGCAGTTCTTCAAGAGCACGCTCTGCAACTTTTCTTCCTCGCATGTGTTCCTTTACTTTCCTCAGCAGTGTTCGAACATTGGACTCATATCTACGATGTTTCTCACCATGCTCAATCTCAGTCATTTTCAGAGAACCCTTTAACTTGCTGATTTCTTTACGAAGTGCATCAACCTGTTCTTTGTAATTAAAAATGCCAGCATTAGAGGTCTGGGTACCAGTACTTTCAATGTTCACTTCCTCAGTCTGAGTACTGTATGATATGTTATTTAGTTTTTCCCCAGCAAGAACCTTGACCCTTGAACCTTGCCTCAAATCAAGTAGTTCATTACTGGGTGCTTCAGTTGACTGTTTCTCTATTTTCACTTTTGTTATGTGTTTGTGCTGCCATTCCAGAGCCTTGTTGACAGAATCTCTTATATTTATAAGCACAGAAAACAATGAATCAAATCCAATTATGTTGTTAGCAGGTACTATATTCACTTGTTCTTTCTGAAAGTCTTTTTCTTGGATCCCAAATCTTTCTGTCAAGAGTAACATTAATTTTGATTCAGTACTCTGTATCAATCCATACAGGTGATGTAGGTTTGTCTGTACACTTCCATTTTCATACGAAGATAAAGAATTGACTGCAGTTGGGAAAACTTCATGAGATGAATGCTCAGTATTTACATTTTCTACACCATTCACAGCTACAGGTTTGGATGTTCTAGCTACTTCAAGATCTTTTATTAAGCTCTTCATTTGCTTCTGAAGCAGATTTTTCTCTTCTTCAGACCTCCTGCACAGCATGTTGAACTGGTCAATGACACTGTTTGCTCTTGAAAGCTGTTTCTGAAGTGAGGCTGTTTCACCTGCCAATTTCTTATTTGAAGCTTCCAGATCCTGAATCTTAACCTGGAGCTTCTTAACATGTTCCTCAAGAGCTGTCTTTTCATTCTGTAACTCAACCACAGACTGTTCTTTGGCCTTCAGTTCTTCACTGTGCACTTCAAAATTACGATTTTGGTTAAGAAGTTGCTTTTCTCGTGCTGCTATGGTTTCCTCCATCACTGACATTTGTTCTCTGACATAACTGTATGCTTCACTTAACTCCTTTACTTTCATGTTAAGTTCCCTGTTAACTTTTGAAACATGTTCCACCTGCTGTTCCAGTATCTCCGTTTGTGATATTCTAATCTTCAGTTCACTGTAGGCCTCTTCAACTTTCCCAAGTTCATTTATTTTCTCTGCCTGACTCTGCTTTTCTTTTTGAAGCATATTTATATCTGCTTTCAAATTCATGATATGTTGCTCCTTTTCTCTCAGTTCTGTTCTCATTGCCTGGTAGCTTGTAGTTATACGAGCAAAGTCATCTCTCAGTTTGCCTATGGCCACATTAATTTCAGTCTTCTCCCTTTCTGCCGCTGCCAATGCAACTTCAACTGCCACCTTTTCATTCCTCAACTGCAGCAACGCTTGCTCTTTCAGTTTCAAATTCTCCCCAAGATGAAGACATGACATCTCAGTATCTTGACACTTGTTCTCAAGGAGCTGCAATGCCAACTCCTTTTCATTAAGTGTTTCATGTAACACTGTAGTGCCCACCATCAGCTTTGCATTTTCTTTTCCCAGTGCCTCCAAAGCTGTTTCTTTTGTTTGCAGTTCATTTTTTAAAGATGTAACTTCTTCCTTGAGCTCCTGAATTGTTGCATCTGCCAAGCTTAAGGATTTGGCCTTCTCTTCTTCCATTCCCTTCAGCTTTGCTGCAATTGTGCTGACTGTATCTGTAGTGGATTCATTATGAATCTGACTAAAGATGGTAGCCTCCCGCTCCACCATATCAGCTTGTATAACCTCTAGTTTCCTCATCAGTGCCTCTTTTTCTCTCACAGCCCTGTATTGTGTATTCTCAACCATCTGATGCAAATTTGCAATTTCTCCTTTCATTTTGTCAATCTGATGGCTATAAGACACAACATTGGCTTGACTTGCCATGAGCTCCTGTTGAACTTTTGCTTTGGATGCCTGACATGCATGCAACTGATCTCTATACCAGTATCCAGACTTCCTTGTGGTCTCTATTTCATTTTTCAAGTTAGTCAAGTTGTTTTCCACCTTAAGTTTAGCTTGAAGAAGAGACTGGAACTCTACATGCTGGTCTGAGACCTTATTTTTCAAGGCCTGAATTGATTCATCTTTAGATTCAGCTTCTATTTTCAACTCCTGCAATTCAATTCTCAGTTTCTCATTGGCATCTTCAGTTGCTTGCACATCTTGTTTCCACTGACTTACCTCCGAGTCTCTAAGTTCTAACTGCATAGTCAGGTCCTGAAACCGGCTGTCTGCCTCTCGTATCACTTGCTGCAACCTGTTTATTTCCAGCACCAACTTCTCAATCTCTTGTAAAGCAGCTTTGTTATCTGCTGCAGTCCTCAACTTCAACTCCTGTTCTAGAGTTTGTGCATGATCTAGAACTTCATTCTGTCCTGCAACCAATGTTGTCATTTCATTTTGCACTGTCTCAAGACGTCCTTCCAAGTGAGCTTTCTGCCTAAGAACCTCTTGATATTTTTCTTGCCACTGTAAACCTATTCTGGATTCCATTGCCAAGGCTTCAATTCTGTATTTCTCCTTCTCTTCAAGAGCATTCTGAAGCTGAAGAGTAAGTCTGTGGATCTGCATGTCCACATTCTCTTTAGGTGTCACTGTATCAGACCTAAGACTAACAGGAATTGAATACTTGTCATTTTTTTCATACTTCCCTGCAGATGGTGTTGGTGTTGCAGAATCTAGAAGCAACAGTTTCTTGATACGAAACAATTCTTCTTCATATCCACTCACATCTGAGATAGATGACATTGTTTCAACTCTTTCTGAGCAAATGGAGTCTAGCTCAAAACGAGATGAACATCCAGAGATATTGGATGCAGTGTCCAACCTATCTCTGGCCCTCTTAAACTCCCAGACCAGCTGATCAGCTGTCGTCATGGAGCAGTCAAGTTTGCAACCTGAATCACTAGCCATATTACTAAGGCCACTGGCTAAAAATAAGCTGCTTTTACTATTACCTGAAGCTGTGGCTGTATGTTCAAGGCTTGATGTGGCACTCAGACAACTGCCTGGAGTCACAGCAGGTATATTGCCTCTGCCTGCTGTGATATTTGATTCAGGATCTGAATCATCTGGTGACTCAGTCAGGTATGAATATTTTTCAGTTACCACATTAACTGTGTTCAGTGGATGTTTCTGTAATTTGTTACAAGGTTCAACTTGGACAAAAGGGTTAGTACTCAGCAATGAACTGTCCATTTCTTGACGAGTCCTGTCTTCTTGTGTAGATAAATGACTTGAACAATAAGCATGCACTTTTGCAAGAAGTGAAGAATCTGATGTACTTCTTTTCTGCAGATTTTTGAAACCTTCAATACATACAGACAAAAACAACAATAAATTACAAATAAATAAAACATTATATGCACAGTGCGTCTACTAAGTTTTATGACTGGCATTATAAAAAGTATTTGCGTGAAAGAAATACACTTTTATTGTTTAGTTTTCGACACAGATCCCTATTAACTGTACACACAGATCTGCACGGTCGTACAGCTTCTGGATGCCTGCAGAAGTCGTCTTTTGAAATGGTGTTTAATGTACTTGTCATAGCTGTCTGGATGTCTGAAACTGAGTCAAAGAGGCGCCCCTTCAAATGGGATTTCACTTTTTGGAACAAAGAGTAATCAGCAGGTGCAAAATCTGGCGAATACGGAGGGTGGTTGAGCACAGTCACTTTTTGTTGGGCCAAAAACTGCTTGACAACTGTTGCGTTGTGGGATGGGGCATTGTCATGCAAAAGGAACCAGTCACCAGATTCACACATGCCTGGTATAACACGTCGAATTCTGTTTAGGAGCCTTTCCATTACACCTTTGTAGTACACTGCATTGATAGTTTCACCCTCTGGAACAAATTCTTTGTGGATTATGCCTTGCCAGTTGAAGAAAATCACCAACATGGTCTTCACACGCGACTTCTGAAATCACAGTTTTTTCGGCCATGGCGAGGTTTCTCCGATCCACGCAGCGGATTGACGTTTAGTGGTCAAATCATAGGCAAAACACCATGTCTCATCGCCAGTTACAATTTTCTTAAAGAAGTCAGGATCACTGTCTGCTGTGGCAATCAAATCTCAGCAAGCTGCAATTCTCTGGTCTTTCGGCTCTGGAGTCAAAGAGTGTGGAATAAAGCATGAACAAATCTTCCATTTTCGCAAATCTTCAACTACAATCTTTCTCACTGTGTCCTTGCCAATGTTCACCTCGTCTGTTGGCATTCTTAACGAAAGGAGACGGTTTTGAAGCAACAACTGAGAAATCTTCTCGACATAGTTGTCATTGTGACACTCTGTAGGTCGGTCACTCCTGGGGTCGTCTTCAATGTTTTCTCGTCCATCATGAAACCGTCCATACCATCAGAAAACATTCGAACGGGATAGTGCTTGGTCCCCATAAGCTGCATTTACCATTTGGAGAGTTTCCGTTGCACTTTTTCCAGCTTTAAAACAGAACTTTATCGTTAATCATTGCTCCATACTCAAATCTATGATGTGACTTTCACACACAGCTTCGTTTCACGTCACAAATCACAAATACCGCTCAACTCACTCAGACAACACTAAGCACACAACATGTCGAGATTTGCTCCTACGTGTTTCTGTGGATGACCACCTGATGGCGCGCGTAGTATTCGCTCTGCACAATCAGTTCTAAAACTTAGTAGACGCACTGTGTAGGCCTACAATCAATACTCAATAACAACCAGAATACAACTTAAACTGAATGATACATGTACATGAAGGCAACAGGTGAAACAGAGAAATAATACACCACCACAAAATGTAAGGATAGCTATAGCAGAGAATGTTAGTCCATTCACGGCAGAGGGTCCTCAGTGAACAATGATAATCATTGAGCTGATAGAGAAAGTCACTGCTTTTAAAGAACCCATAGATTCTTATTTTAAACAACAGTAGCCTCCTTAGATGGTCTGGATGTCAACATTCAAGTGGCAAATGCTAAATGTATGCAACAGGGAGGTATTTCATGTTGACAGCTGGATAAGCAGACACCACGAATATTCCATACCTTCTTGCCAAGACATGTCACACCAAATTTTAACAAAATGTGACAGAGTTCACACGTCTACTGATATGACACACAGACCAATGCTGTATGCTCATAAAGCAGTCTTTGTTTTAAACATATTAATATAGATTCTCCTATTGCCGTTACGGTTACAAAATACAATTTTTGTCACATTAGTTGCACAAGAAAAGTTTGCAAAATTAAAAACACTGTGATATGGGCATGTGTTATGAAGGGGAAATAATAGAATACATTTGAAAGCAACCAAACTGAAGATGTCAAATAACTATTTGGGAGATGGGGGTAAAAAAGCAGTAAAAACAGAGCAGGGACAGTGGACACAAACAAAAAAAGAGACGGGAGAGGAAGAGAAAAGGGTGGCTCTACCATAGACTGTACTGACAGACGTGAAGTCATTGATTACACACACCTTCTAAAGTTTCCTCAAGTTCTCTGTTCAGACAGTCAGACTGATGTTGCTGAATCAATTCTCTTAACAAATCCTTTGACTGTACATGTTGTGGTTCTGTTATTGGCTTCCTTTCTTCCAAATCTTTTGACCTTCTGACTGTACCATAGCTGTTTGCAGAAGTGAGAGAAGTTGCACTCATCACAGAAACAGTGGTCTATAGACAAAGGAGAAAACTATGCAATTAATTACAGCAAATGGAAGAAAAGCTCACTGAATGCAGCACAATAAAATGGAAATTTACAGAAGTCAAAAATTGGTGGCATTATGCATATTAACCACAAGGACTGTTTTATTTACATTACATAACTATGCTTTTCATCCTGGGTGGTGTCCTGAACTTGGTTATAAACAGAATGATCAGACTTTATTTGAACCCATTACAATTTGCTGATGATTTTCATCATAATTTCTAGGAAAACTCTATAGCTTCTGTATGATACCAAATATAGTTCTTTTATATGATTAAATGGTTTACTGCCAACAAAAAGCTGCATTATATATTGATAATAAAGATATAACAGAATTTACTAGACAAGCAAATAACACCAAAAAAGGTTAATAAGTACCTCACGATTTTCCACCACACCAATGACTATGCTCCCCCCCCCCCCCCCCCACCCCAAAAAAAACTCCCCTTTCCCCCCCCCCCCCACAATCCCTCTTTTAAAAAAAAGAAAAAAAAACAAGGGGCCAACAGGGAAAAAAAAAAA